>Ga0172369_10000156_pt1 | contig 96379 bp, 62 predicted proteins | sample LakKiv25m_FD_114539 | JGI IMG/M metagenome (GOLD analysis project Ga0172369, IMG submission 114539) | Freshwater microbial communities from Kabuno Bay, South-Kivu, Congo - kab_022012_11.25m | ecosystem: Environmental > Aquatic > Freshwater > Lake | place: Democratic Republic of the Congo... | reverse complement strand
CGCGGCGATCGCCGCGACGCCACCGTCGCCGGGATGCGTCGCCGCCAGCCGCAGCAGCCACGATTCCAGCGTGGCCAAGTCCGTGCCATGCTGCAGCGCGCGGCGCGCAATGGCCGTGGCCTCGGCACCTGATCGCGCCGCCACGGCAGCTCGCAATGCCTCAAAATCCGATTTTCCTTCCGCTAGATCCCCCGCGACTACGGCGGCCACGCGCAGCCTCTCGCCGGCCAACTGCGCGGCCACGACCCATGCCAACGGCGCGCGCGACGGTTCCGCGTCAGCGGCGGCGCGGACGCAATCGGCCACCGCGGGCAGGATCGGGTCGAGCACCGCGTCCTTGCGCTCCGCCAACCAGGCGCAAAGCGCGTGCGCCAGGCCGTCCGGACGCGCGCCCGACTGGAACCATGCGCACACTTCTGATGCAATGACGCCGATTTGTGCAGTATCGAACGCAGCCGCCAACGAAGCACCGGGTAGGCGTGCCAGGTGCGGTCTACCGAGGTGATCCACTGCCAAGTGGATATAATCATTCAGCTGTCCAACTGGTTCTGCCATGCGCCGCCCCTCCAAGCGCCGTCAGCGCGACCCGACTTGCTCGCCCAGCCGCCGGTAGATCGTGCGCACGGCGATGCCCAGCAACAGCGCGGCCCGCCGCTTGTCGCCGCTGGTCAGCTTGAGCGTTTCGGCAATGGCCAGGCGCTCGATCTCCTCGAGCGGCGTGCCAACGGGAATCGTCAGGATGCGGCTGCCACCCTCGGCGCGCACGATGCGTTCCGGCAGATCGCCCGGGCCGATCGTGTCACCGCGCGCCAACACCACGGCGCGTTCGATGGCGTTCTCCAATTCGCGCACGTTTCCTGGCCAGGTATAGGCCTGCAACGCTGCCATCGCATCTGGAGAAATAACCAACAATCCCTTGTGGTTGACGACGGAGAATCTGCGCAGGAAGTGCTGGGCCAGTCCCGGAATATCCTCACCACGCTCGCGCAGTGGCGGCATGTCCACACAGATCACATGCAGGCGATAGAAAAGATCGCTGCGGAACCGACCTTGTGCCACTTCGGCTTCGAGATCGCGGTTCGTGGCCGCGACCACGCGCACGTCGACCCGCATCGGTACCGCGGAACCGACACGCTGCACCTCGCCTTCCTGCAGTACGCGCAGCAGCTTGGCCTGCAGGCCAAGAGGCAAGTCCGCGATCTCATCGAGCAAGAGTGTGCCGCCATCCGCCTGCTGGAACTTGCCCAGCGTCGCCGCAACCGCGCCGGTGAACGCGCCGCGCTCATGACCGAACAGCTCAGATTCCAGCAAGTTCTCAGGAATTGCGGCACAATTGATGGCCACCAGCGGCCCCTTGCGCCCGCTCAGACGGTGCAGGGCCCGCGCTGCCACTTCCTTGCCCGTGCCACTCTCGCCTTGCAGCAGGACGGTCGTACGCGCTGGCGCCACCTGCTCCAGCAACTCCACCGCGCGCCGGATCGCCGGACTGGTGCCGATGATGTCGCGGCTGCGGCCAGCCCGCTCCAACTCTTCACGCAAACTCATGTTCTCAAAGTGGAGCGCCGAACGATCCATGGCCCGCATCACCGCCCGCACGACGTCGGCACGGCGCAGCGGCTTGGTGATGAAGTCGTGGGCGCCCTCTTTCATCGCCGCGACAGCCGTCTCCACCGTGCCATAGGCGGTCATCATGACGACCGCGGTCCCGGGACTCGTCGTCTGGCAGGCGTGCAGCAACGCCATGCCGTCGACTCCGGGCATCATCAGATCGGTCAGCAGGACCGTCACGCGTTCGCGCCGCAAGATCGCCAGCGCCTCGCGACCGTCCGCGACACCGCGCGCGTCGAGCCCTTCGCGCTGCAAAATCTTCTGCACACTCGACAAGTTAGACGCATCGTCGTCGACGACCAGCACGACGCCGCCAGGCTGGACGCGAATCCCTGCCCGCATGGCATCGGATGCGGCCTGCGCGGCGCCCTCTGTTTGCGCGCCCAGCGGTTCAGACATCGCCGCCTCTTGGGAGGGGCGAGAAGAACTCGCCAGCGCTCCGTTTCCTCGTTGTCTGGTCGCCAAGCCCGCCGATGCGGCCTCGCGGCGACGGTCACGGATCAACTCGATCGAGTTGATTGTGTTGGTCTCCTTACGTTGCTCAGCGCGATCCAGTGCGCAAATCGACGACGAAGCGCTTGGACGCCGGCTTGGGCTCCGCAGCCGGTTCCGGTGCCGCAGCCGCGGCCGGTTCCGCCTCCGCCGTCTCCGGGGCTTGGGCTTGGGCTTGCTCCATGCGCAGGCGCGCCATCTCCGCCTGAATCAGGCTGCGCGCGTCCACGGATTCTTCTTCGGACTCATGAGTTTGCTCGGTATGCCCTTCGGGATTCGGCGTGGCCGTGGCCACTTCATCACCCGAGGCGGCGACAGTCACTTCCTCAGCCTCCGCCTGACCGCCGGCCTCTTCCGGAGCTGATTCGAGTTCTTCACGTTCGCTGTGCGCACCACCCTCATGGCCACGATCCCCGCCGCGACCGCCGCGACGCCGACGCCGACGCATCCCGTCACCCTGTGCCGGTTCGGCAGCGGCTTGCGGTGCGACGCCAGCGAGTTCCTCGGCTGCCTCGGGCGCACCATCGAGGATCTCGTCTTCCTCGTGGCCTGCCGCTTCGCCCGGGGCGCCTGCCCCTTGCGCGGTGTCGCCGTCACTGCGGCCACCGCGGCGGCGGCGGCGGCGGCGGCCGCGTCGCACGTCTGCGTCATCACTTGACTCTTCACGAACGGGCGTCGCCTCGACCGCCACCGGCCGGGCGGCCACTGCCGGTTCTTCCGCCGGTCGCGGATTCGGGCGACCGCGATCGCCGCGATCGGGACGATCCGCACGGTCGGCACGATCCGCACGCTCTGGTCGGTCGCCGCGCTCCGGTCGGTCGGCGCGATCCGGGCGATCGCCACGGTCATGCCGATCGCGGCGATCGCCGCGCTCGAAACGCTCTGGGCGGTCGCCGCGGCCACGGTGTTCGCCGCGCTCCTGGCGATCGCGCGCCGGTGGGGCGGCCGGTTGGACCGCGACGGCCGCAGCCAAGGCAGCGGCCGGCGCAGCCTCGACAACGTGGGCCTCAGCCTTCGGTGGCTCAGAAAAACCAAGAAATTCACCTATTTTCGACCAGAAGCTGCGCTTGTGCTCCAGTTCCGGATAGCTGTCCAGGACCGGTGCCGGCACGGCGGCTGCGATGGCCGCTGCTTCCACATGCGTCGAAGGGCCGTGCCGGCGGCGCCCGCGCGCCTCCAGTTGGTCTTCGGGCGGCGCCATCTCACGAACTTCCTTGTACAACTCCGCGTAGTCGACCTTCGCGCCGCGCTGCGTTGCCGCCGCCTCCAGCTGGATCTTCACTTCTTCCCGCTTGATCAGCTGGTTGCGCACAAGGTCCAATTCCTGCGTCACGCGCAGCAGCTTGTGCCGATCGGCGCGCTCGGCCCCTGTCTCGTTCGGAATGTCCTCCATGTGCTCGAGAATGACCTGCGTCGCCGTCATGCCATCCACCGGCACGATCTCGATGTTCATGTGGTACTGCCGCTCGACCGCCGCCAGCTCGGTGCGCCGCGCATTGAGCAGGTAGCGCGCCGTCGCCGGCGGCACCATCGCGATCACGTACCGCACCTTCTTTTGCGCCACCAGCTCGTAGATGCGCCGCAGGATCGACATGCCCACGCTGTCCATCGCGCGCAGCCGTCCCGTGCCGCTGCAGTGCGGGCAGGCATCGAAAGCGCCCTTGTTCACAGAGCTTTTGATGCGCTGGCGCGACATCTCCATCAGCCCGAAATCGCTGATGTGCGCGATCTTGGTGCGCGCCTTGTCGTCCTTGAAGGCGTCCTTCATCGCCTGCTCGACTTCGCGCACGTACTTCTTTTCGCGCATGTCGATGAAGTCGACGACGATCAAACCGCCCATGTCGCGCAGGATCATCTGACGCGCGATCTCTTGGGCCGCCTCGATGTTGGTCGCGCGTGCGGTCTCCTCGATGTCTTTTTCCTTCATGCGTCCGGAGTTGACATCGATCGCCACCATCGCTTCGGTCTGATCGATGACGATCGAACCGCCCGAGGGCAGGAACACCTGGCGCGCAAAGACGTCGTCGACCTTGCCTTCGATGCCATAGCGGGCAAACAGCGGCACATCGCCGGCATAGCGCACCACCGCGGAAAGGCCACGCGGCATCAGCACTTGCAAGAACTCGCCAACCTCGTGCAGCGTGGCGTCGTCGTCGATCACCACCTCTTCGATGTCCTTGGTGAAGTAATCGCGCACAAAACGCACCGGCAGGCTGCGTTCGGCATACAGCAGTGTCGGGCCCTTGGCGGATTCGAACTTCTCCTGGATGTGTGTCCACTGCCGGCTCAAATAAAGCAGATCCTTTGCCAATTCCACTTTCGATGCCGTTTCGCCGGCCGTGCGCACGATCAGGCCAAAGCCTTCCGGCACCTTCATCGTGTCGGTCAATTCGCGAACATGTTCGCGGGCTTCATCGCTCAGCTTGCGCGATACACCAGCCTTGTCTTTGTCGCTCTCCGGAATCAGCACGAGGTAGCGCCCCGGCAGCGAGATGAACGTCGAGAGCGTCGCACCCTTCTGGCCGATCTCATCGCGCACCACCTGCACCAGGATCTCCTGCTTGGCACGCAGCAATTCCTGAATCGGCGCCCTGCGATCCGCATTGGCCGGCTTGAGTTTCGGATGGATTTCGCCCACGGGCAAAAAGCCCTGCTTGTCATTGCCGAAATCGACAAAGGCCGATTGCAGCGACGGTTCCACGCGCGCGACGACCGCGCGGTAGATGTTGCCTTTGCAGGTGTTGCGGGCAACGGGTTCGATCTCCAGGTGGACGAGTTGGCCGTCCTCGACCACTGCCGCGCGCGACTCGTCGCGATCGACACTGATCAGCATTCTCTTGGTCATGGCGCACTCCACACGGCCACGCGCAATCGCGCAGCGCTGTTGCGTTTGCGGTCGATGGAGGCCGGTTGCCGGACTGCACGCAGGCCCACGCATCCGCCACAGCGGACGCGATCCGGGCTGTCAGTCCAAGCGATACCGTCTGCAACCGAAACCGAAACGCGGTCCAGGTGGCAGGAACGGTGCGAGGTGGGGGGCGCGACAGGACGCTGCGATCGGTCGCCAACGGCTGCCACCGCCGGCGCGAAGGCCGTCGCAGGGGCTCAGCACGTTGGCTGCGAGGTCACAGAATCCCATAGGCGGTACCGCCACTTGTCTCGTGGAGCAAACCTTCTGGCGGGCTCGCCGATCGGGTCTGCTCCGGTCCTCGTGCGCCATCTGCGCCAGCTTGAGGACCCTTCGTTCGTGCCGATTTCCAGGCTGCGCGGCGCATCAACTCGTTGGAGCTCGCCTCTGCGCTCTGCCCGAAAAACGCCCCGGCCGGCGATCCACCTGGACCGGCAACGGCCATGGCCTTGCACACCCAGCGCCGAAGTCTTGCCGCGGAGCACGGACTTGCGCGCTGCACGAGGGACACGGCACGGATGCGCCACCACGGGGCCACGGGATGATACGAGCGGTCCTGTGTCCTGTCAACGTCATCCGGCGTCCACTGATCAACCAGATCCGCGAACTTGCGTCGCGGCGGCGCCTGCGCTACTTCCTCTTGGCCGCGCGCGGCGAGGGCTTGGGCATGGGCCATCTGGGATACGGACAAACGCTGCCCAATCGGACAGGTGCCAAGAGCCAGCCGGCGCGCACGCCAGCGATCGGCCTTCTTGCGCTGCTGCTGGCGCTGCACGCTGCTGTGACCTGGGGCCTGACGCTGCTGCCAGCGACAGTGCCACCACGGGCCAACGCAGATGTATTTCGCCTTGATGATCAATTGGCCCGCGCCGAAGTTTCGGTTCGCTCAGGTGGCACGACGCGTGCCTGTGCATGGCACAGCGGCGACAAACGCTTCACATGTTCGCAAGATCCTTGGTCGTTTGTCGGTCCCTATGCCGGTCAGACGGACGGCCGCGCGCTGCGCTGCACGTGGATGCACCCTCAAGCGGGCGGCGCGGTGACCGTACTGCGCTGGCCGGACGTGCAACTCGGTGATCGCGTGCGCGGAAGGCTCGCACTCTTGGATGATGTCGGGCCAGGGGCGGACGTGCATCTCCGGGTCTTTGCCGATGATCATCCGTTGCTGGATGCCACCACCGCCGAATCGCGGGCTGTTGCGGAATTCGAAGCACAAGTCCCGCCGGGTAAGCCACGCGCCCCGTTGCGCGTCGAGTTGTCGACCGCGGACCACGCGTGGCGCCTTGCGTGCGCTGAACTGGTGATGACCGGTCGGCGTGCGCCACCGCCGCCACGGGAGCGCGCACCCCATGGATGACCCGACGCTGCATCTGCCGACACCGGTCTCGCCGACCCAGCGGCTGCTGAGCGCGAGTCTATGGCTGGTGGCGCTTGCGGCCAGCTTCGGTGTGGCGGCCGTGCTGCTGCGCGAAGGGGTGTGGGTCTCCGCGACGGCGGCGCCCTGGTTGCAGGGTGTGGACAAGGCCGGCTCGATCCTGGACGACGGCCTGCTGGCCTGGACATTGCGCCACCTCGCCCGCGCCACCGGGCTCGGCCCGTCGGCCGCGGTGCGCCTGCTGCAGCTGTTTGCCGCGGGCCTTGTCTTGCTCAGTGTCGGGCGCGTCACATCGCGGTTGCGTTCGCGCCCAGCAGGAGCCGCGGCGGTGGCCGTGCTGCTCCTGTGGCCGCCGGCGCGCCAGTCGCTGCAGGTGCTGTCCGTCGAATCGCTGCTGGCCCTTGCCACGCTCGGATCGGTTCGCGCGTGGCTGGATGCCGCCCAATCACCGCTGCGCGCTGTCGTTTTCGGCGGTGTGTGCCTCGCGTTGCTGATGCTCGTGCACCCTGTCGGTCTCGCCGCCGCCGCCCTCGTGCCCCTTGCCCTGCTGCTGGCGCCGGGGCCTCGTGCTGCGCCGGGTGCGCCGAATCGCTCGTTGTTGCCGGCGCGTCCCGTCTGGCTGCCCTGGCTGGCCACCGTGCTGCTGGCCGTGGGCTTGGTGTCAGCCGCGCTGCCAGCCGGCGGCATCAAGGGGATCTGGCTGCACACCCTCGGCGCGTTGCGCACGCCCGCGTCAGGCTTGCAGATTGGCTGGCTGGCGTCGCTGCCGATTCTCGGCCCCCTCGTCGCACTGACCGGACAAATACCGCTGGCTCTGCTGGTTCTGCTGGCGCTGCTGACCCGGCAGGCGCCCCCCCTGCGTGAGCGCCCTGAGGCTCTCGTCGTCGCCCTTGTACTGGCCTGGCTCGTCTTGGCGGCCGCGGTGGGCCAACCCGTGCCGGACTCGCTGGATCTGTTGGTGGTGATCGCGCCGCTGCTGGGCATTTTGGCGGCTGTGTCGGCCCATGATCTGGCCCGCGCGGCGTGGGCGCGTCCCGGTTGGCTCGCTCGTGCCGGTGCCGTGTCACTCGCCTTGGCACTCGTCGCGTCGTGGCTGGGCGAGGCACGCCTGGGTCGCGACGATCGCCGCACGACGCTTGCGCACTTGCCCGGCGTCCTCGATTTCACGGCGCCGCTGCGACCGGCCGTGCTGGCCCCCGAGGACATGGCGTTGCTGGCGGCTCACCTCGAACCGACCGCCGTTCTCCCTGGCCGCACAGGCGGTTCACGCGTCGCCGACGCCATCAAGGTCATCGAGCCCAGGCTGCAAACGGCGAGCTTCGGCCCGGCCTACACCACCCGGCTCGTGCTCTTGCCGGCCCGGCCTGGCGATCCCGTTGCCGCCGCCTTCGCCGCGGCGGGTCAACGCGCCTACTGCAGCACCGGCGAACGAACTTGTCTGCATCGCTTGCGCGGCCGGCCAGACACCGGGCGCTGAGCGCAGGCCGGCAGGTCGGTTTGACTACAACCGCTCTTCCAAAGCGCTCTTGGGCCGCGGCGGCCGCTCGCCCTCTGGACGCGGCGTGGTCGGACGCGGCGCGCCAGGCTTCTTGATCGCGGCCGGCGTCGCATCGGCCAAGGGCTTCAGTTTGATGGTCTTGCGCGGTGCATCTTCGTGTCCGAGCGACACCACCATGCCCATGTGGCCCGCCGCGGTCAGCGTCGCATCGACGTGGTTCTCGCCCATCACTTTGACGTGCACCGGTGCATTGCCCACGTGCTTGCCGCCGATTTCCACCTTTGCGCCAGCGGGTTCCGACGCCAGCTCGATGTCGACTTCTGCCGGTGGCGCAGCGACTACGTCGGGCGCAGTCCCAGGTGCCGCCGGTGCCGGCGTTTCCGCAGCGGCCGCCGCGGGTGGGGCAACAGCTGGGGCGGCTTGGGTAGCCTCCGCAGCAGGCGCTGGCGTTGCCGAACCCGCGACCGCTGTTGCCGGTGCCGGCTCTTGTTTGCCTGACAACGCAAGGCCCAGGCCGATGCCCCCCAGGACGAGCACGGCGGCCAGCACTGCGAACACGATCCGCGTCTTGTTGCCACCCGGCGCCGGCAGCGGCGAATCGGCGTCCGCATCCTCATCCGTGGTCCGGCTCTGCGAAAAAAATCCAAGCGTTGGCTGATCAGGCGCGGCCATCATCGGCACGGCCGGGCGCGGCGTGGATCCCGTGCGCGGCGTCATGCCCTTGGGCGTCGTGCCGGTGCGCGGCGTCGCCCCCCGCGGCACGCCGGTCGGCCGCGTCGCGTGGGCCACCGGCGCCACATAGGCCGCCGTGCGCTCATCGCCCGAGGGCTCGTAACCCACCGTATGCGCTTGCCCGCCCGGCACACCCGCCGCCATCGGCCCGCGCGGCGCCCGCAGCGTCTCGGTCTTCTCGCTGCCGCGCGCCGCCTCCAGCGCCTGCCGCATCTCGATCGCGGTGGCAAACCGATCGTCCGGATCCTTGGACATGGCCCGCTCGATCACGGATACGAACGCGTCACTCACCGGTGTGCGCGCCACTTCGCGCAGATCCGCTGCCGTTTCCGAGCAATGCGCAAGCAGCACCGACAGCGGATTCTCCGCCTCGAACGGCGGCTTGCCCGCGACGCACTGATACAGCACCACCGCCAGCGAATATAGATCGCTGCGTCCATTGATCGGCTTGTTCTGCGCCTGTTCCGGGCTCATGTAGGTCGGCGTACCAAACGCCTTGCCCGTACCCGTCAGATTCGAACCCAGCCTCTTGGCGATACCGAAATCCAGCACCTTGACAACGGGTTCGTCGCCACTGACTTCATGCAGGAAGATGTTGTGCGGCTTCAAGTCGCGGTGCACCAGATTGGCCAGGTGCGCTTCGGCCAGACTTCTCAATGCCTGCACGCCGATGTTGATCGCCTCTTCCTCGGTCAGCACTTCGCCTTGCCCGACGCGGCGTTTCAGCAGCTCGTTGAGCGGCAGTCCACTCAGTAGCTCCATCGCGATATAGAGCGCACCACCTTCGGTCTGGCCGAAGTCGTACACGCGGATCGTGTTCGGGTGCTTGAGTGACGCCGTCACCTGCGCTTCAGCAAAAAACCGCTGAATTACATCGGAATCATCCGAGTCCAGCGACACCGCCAGCAGCTTGATCGCCATGTCCTGATCGGTGGCGATGCTGGTCGCGCGGTACACGGCGCCGAAACCGCCCTGGCCGATCATCTCGCGGATGCGGTAACGTCCATTGACTTCGGTGCCTTCGGTCAGGCGGCTGTCAGGGTTGGCGGCAAACACCAGCGTCGCGGTTCCGTCATCCGGGCAGCGCGCTTCTTCGGATTTCTTGCCGCATTTCGGGCACAGACGCATCACTGGCACTCTCCGGACGCGGCAGTCTCTGCAGACCTGGCTGTCGATTGAACGGGCTGCTCGCCCCGCAAGATTTGCGCAACTTCACCAAGTGCCAGCGGCAGATCCCCAAACACGACGCTGCCATCCGCAAGGATGTGGATGGCCACCTCCAGCCGTGGACCAGCCAGCGCCTTTGCCGCCTCTGCTGTCGCTGTCCCCTTGACCACCTGCACCGACTTGGCTTGCGACCTTTGACGCCGCACACGCGGTTGCGGTCTAGAGCCCGCGAACCGAAGCCGCTTTGTACTCCTTTGCCTCTTCTACGGGAAGTTGTCCGTCGAAAAACGCTTGATCATAACCATAGACATCTGCGCCAAAGACTGTGTGACCTTCGCCGTCCACGCCAGCCGACGCGTAGTCGATGTGCACCGGAATCGGCGTCTTGAGCTGGATGATCTTCTCTTCCTTCTCCTTGATCGCGGCGCGGATTTGCCCCGGCGTCATGTCGCGATCGCGCGCCAGCAGAAACTCCGCCAGATCGACCGGATTCTGCACGCGGATGCAACCATGCGAAAACGTTCGCCGCGCCTTGGCAAAGAACTGCTTGAACGGCGTGTCGTGCAGGTAGATGTTGTACTTGTTCGGGCCTTGGAACTTCACGTCTCCCAACAGGTTATCCTTGCCAGCCATCTGGTAGACGGTCTCGGTGCCGTCCGCCGCCACCTCTTTGACGTATCCGTGTTTCTCCAAGTAATCCGGTTCTTTGGCCAGCGACTTGCCAATCTCCAGTTCGATCACCCGCTGCGTCGGATACCAGCGCGGCGCCAGGATGATGCGCGTCATCTTCTGACTGAACATCTTGGTTCGGTTGATCTTTCCCTTGAGCAGCGTCTGTTGATCCGTGTCCGTGTCGTTGTTGCCGACGATGACCTTGTGCACCTGCTCGACCTTGCCGTGGTCGATCAGCCACAACTGCTGAAAAGCGATGTTGACATAGATGTAGAACTCCCCGGGATCACGGCCTTCGCTCTCACGGTAGCGCTGCAATGACAATTGAACTTGTTTGAGACGCTGATCTGCCGGCGTGTCCATCTCGGCGATCGTCGCCTTGGACACGACGCCGTCCGGTTCCAACTGGTGGCGGCCCTGGAAATCCTTGATCGCGTCCTGCAATTCCGCATCGAATGCCTCACCTTCGCCCACGCCGTAGCCCTCCTTGCGCAGCCGATCGCGCAGCGCCTGGACAAAGGGCCCGAAATCGCCCAGCGCCAGCTTCTTGGTGGGCGGCTTGGGCAGCGGCTGCCAACCACCTGCATCAACGAGCTTCTTGTACGCGTCATACGACGCCAGCAGCGCCTCGTACTGCGGATGGCTCGGCCAGGCAGCCGTCAGCAACTCGGCCGTATGCCCGCGCGCCGGGCCCAAACGCGCCACCAGTTTGTCTGCCTGTGTCTCTGCCATACGCCGCACCGCCGCTGGCGCCGTGTAGAACACGGGGTGGGCAGGCTTTCCCATTTCAAAATCAACAAGGTAGCGAACGGAATGCCGCGTCAGCTCCACATCTGCGGTCACCACGGCCTCGCGCGCCTTCTGCGCCGCCGCCAACAGTGCGCCCAGTTGCGTGGCCAGCGCCTCGCGATCGGCATCGCCCATCTGATCACCGCCGGCGCGCACGAGCGCCACCTCGCCGCCGTCGCCAGTACGCAACCATTGCACTGCTGCGGTGCCCACTTGCACGGCGCGCGCGTGCGGCGACAGCGTCAGCAGGGCGGCGCGTTCGGCGGCAAACGCATCGGTGATCGCCTTGGTAGCGGCGTCGAATTGCGGCAACCGATAGCCGGATCGATCCACGCCATGACGATCCAGTTCCGCCAGCAGGTCGACGACCGCCTTGCCATCGGCCGTCACGTTGCCGTCACGTTCAAAAAAGCGCAACTTCTGCTCTGCGTACAAGCCTTTGAGCACCTTGGCATCTGCTCCAGCTGCTTTCTGCAGTTGCTGTTGCAGCGCGACCTCGGCAACGTCTGCCTTCTTGACCGCCGCTGCGACGCGCGCCGCCAGCTCGGCCAGCGTCGGCACGTGGCTCGGTGCGGGTGTCCCGGCGGGCGGCGATTGCCCTTGGCCGGCAGCTTCGGCTTGCGCCGCGGCGGACGCCTTGCGCGGCAGCTCCTTGGGCTGCGAGTCGCATCCAGAGGCGGCGATGGCGAGTGCGACCGCGAACGGTGGCGCGATCCATGCGAGCGAAACGGTCCAATTACCGCGTGAAAACATGTTGTTCCTTGGCAAACCGCGCCGCATGGGCCTGATGGCGCGCGGGGTGCGCAAGGTGACGATAATCGGACCACGGCGGCCGTCAACGAAATCGGCTGGAGTCGCTTGTCCTCGCTGTCTGACCGGATGCGGCCCAGGCGTGGGGTCGCCGGACCCCGACCGTACGCCAAGCGATACCTGACAGATCGACACGCAACAGCTCAATAACACGCGCACTACATGGATTCTTCGTCACCTGCATCGATCCTTGCATCAGACATGCGGTGCGCACGACGCGCCACCACCAGGAGCCGGACATGACACCGCACCCAACTCTGCCAGCCTCGCAACGCCCGCTGCCCAGTGCCTGCCCGGCAGTCGGGCCGAGCACCTGGCGCCTTGCGCGCTCGATCGCCCGCACGCAGCAACGCACGTATGCCTGCGCTGCCGACCTGACCGGCGAGGCGATGCTGGCCGCGATCGAGTGCGGGCGGCGCTTCGACGCGGAGCGCGGCTTCGCGCCGGACACCTATGCTTTCGTGCGGATGCGCGGACGCGCCCTCGACATGCTGCGCCGCGAAGCGCGCCACCACCGCACGTGTCTGGCGCTGCACCAACAAGAATTGGCGGCGCCTTCGCTCGGCCAGCGATTCGCGATCACGGCGCGTATCGACGTCGGTCGCGCCATTGCAGCCGTGTCGTCCGAGTTGCGCAGCTCGGAACGTCTCGTGCTCAACGGCGTCTATGCGGGGGACGCAACCGTGCGCGAGTTGGCGCAGACGAGCGACTACAGTGAGAGCCAACTGCACCGCGCCCATGCCAGCCTGTTGCGCAGACTGCGCGGGCAGATGCTCAAGCCGTGATCACCATGGCAGATGCGGCGCGGACTACCAGGAACCGTGGCTGCCGTGCGAGCCGTGGCTGCCGTGCGAACCATGGCTGCCGTGCGAGCCGTGGCTGCCGTGCGAGCCGTGGCTGCCGTGCGAACCGTGGCTGCCGTGCGAACCGTGGCTGCCGTGCGAGCCGTGGCTGCCGTGGCTGCAGTGTTCGCCAACGATTTCAAAGGCATTGGTCGACAGGGTCGCGCCTTGGGTCGTCGCCACCAGCATCGAGACGACACGCCCCTCCTGCTGATCGCTGATCGCTTCCTCTTCTGCGGACAGAAAGCTCGTGGCCGTCTTCTTTACCTTGGGCAGGATCTTCTTCATCGTCTCCCCACTTCGACAAGATTCCGCAGGCTGGATCGCCGCTGCTCGCGCTGCAACCTCAACACGGCGCACTCACCAGCGCAGCGCCGCCAGCGCAGCGAACTCACCAGCGCAGCGAACTCACCAGCGCAGCGAACTCACTAGCGCGAACTCACCAGCGCAGCGCCCGCACCCGCAGCCTCGCCAAGCCACGGAACTATTCGAGCGGGAGGGACGGCCCCTTGCCTGATCACGTGCCGTCTCTGCGGCCCGCGTCCTCCCGCCCTGCTACCACGAACCGTGCGAGCCGTGGCTGCCGTGCGAGCCGTGGCTGCCGTGCGAGCCATGGCTGCCGTGCGAACCGTGGCTGCCGTGCGAGCCATGGCTGCCGTGCGAGCCATGGCTGCCGTGCGAGCCGTGGCTGCCGTGCGAGCCGTGGCTGCCGTGCGAGCCGTGGCTGCAATGCTCAGCGCCCAATTCGCCCCCGCCCGACGCCATTTCGGTCCCGCTGATGGCCGATAGCGCGAGGAAGGTCGACACGCGCGCCCCATGTTTTTCCGAAATCGTCCCCTCCTCGGTGGAGAGGAAGTCGGCGGCGCTTTTCTTCAGCTTTGGAAGTGTCTTCTTGGTCATGGTGTCCCCATGCGTCGCGTCTCGTGCGCGGGTGCGAGGCGTCGCAGCGCCTGATTGTCGGACTCAGCAATCCAGTATGCTCCGCAGGCAGGTCTCGTGAAGAACCAGCACGCGCATCTCCAGCAGCGTGTTCGATCCGGCGGTCTCAAGCACTGCAAACCATAGACGATTTCGAAAGTCACGAGGTCGGTTGCGCATCCGGGGGGTCAGTCGGATACAGGGGTCACGCCCCCTCTTTGGAGTACCATTGCCCCGGTCGCATGTCAACAACAGTGTGAGGCTACGGCCTTGCAGCCCTTGACCTGGGCCCGATGGATGACTACACCCCTCGCGCCCGTGGCTGGCTGCAGGTGCCAGGCGTGCTCGCGGTGATACCTGCGTGGGAGTAGTTGTGCTTCACGACTCCGAATCAGAATCACTTTTTGACTACGCACGGGCCCTGCTCCAGCGCGGCGTCGAGTCGGCGATCGTCGGCCCGGCCGCATTGGCCCTTGCGCTGGAGGCTCCACTGCCTGCTGGAGAACCGTGGACAGTGGCGGTGCGGCACGCCGATCTGGCTGCGGCGCGATCCGTTGCCGCGGACGATCGGGTGCAACTGCAATCTCTCGCGACGGGGGCGTCGGCGGATGCGGGTCTGTCCTGGCTCGATGCTCTGCGCGCGCATCTGGAGCAAGAACCCGTGCAAGCCTGGGGTCTTGCGATCGTGCACGGCACGGTCGTCGATCCATTCGGGGCGTTGGCGGATGCCGCGCAAGGTCGCTTGCGCCTGCGCGGCGATGTGCGCGCTTTCCTGCGCGCCGATGCCGGCAACGCACTGCAACTCGCCGCCTGGGTTGCGCGTTCGGGCCTGCGCCCGACCACCGAGGCCTTGCGCATTGCCCAGCGCGACGCCGCCAACGTGCTGCAAGTCGATCGCGCGGTGTGGTGCGAGCGATTCGGTGCGGTCCTCCTGGGCGAGCATGCCGGCGCCGGACTGCAATTCCTATTTGATGCCGGAGTATTGCAGCTCATGGTGCCCGAGGTCTGCGCCATGGTCGGTTTCCACGAGACCTGCGCCGTGCACCACAAGGATATCTGGGATCACACGCTGCAAGTCGTCGAAAAATGTCCATTTTCGCTCGTCGTTCGCTGGGCGGCCTTGATGCACGACGCCGGCAAGGTCTGGACGCGTTCGGTCGGCAAGCAGGGGCGGGTCCACTTCTTTCGCCACGAGGAGATGGGGGCATCGCTCATGGAGGGCGTCGCCGGACGCTTCCACATGGACGCCGAGTTGCGCGATCGCGTCGTCTACATCATCGCCAACCATGCGCGTGCCAACGTCTATGCCACGGATTGGACCGACAGTGCGGTGCGCCGGCTCATCCGCGACATGGGGCCGCACCTGACCGACGTGCTTGCGTTTTCGCAGAGCGATTTCACAACCAAGCGGGCATGGCGTATTGCAGAAGTCCGCTCTCTGGCTCAAGAACTGAACGAGCGCATCCCGCGCATCGCCGCGGAGGATGCACGCGTGCCGCCGCTGCCCAAAGGGCTGGGCACCGTCATCATGTCGACGACGCGGCTGGGGCCGGGGCCGTGGCTGGGCGAAGTGGTGCGCTGGTTGGAGGCAGAGGTGCAAGCGGGCCATATCGCGCCGCAACTGCAAGCGCAGGCGTACCTGCGCCATGTCCAGGCCAAGGCGCCCGCCCTGCTTGCCGTCGAGCCAGGCGCGGAGCAACGCCGCGTGCCGCGGGTCTAGGAGTCCGTCGGACTATCGTCCGCCAGCGCTCCGACGCTGCTTGTTGTTAGGGCCATTCGCACGAGAAAAGCCATGAAGTCATTCATTGGGTTTTTTCATGCGAATGGGAGTCCGCGGCCGCGGCCTTCCTTGGAGTCTGGCGATCCTGTCTCTATCATGTAGTTTCAGCGAGTTGCGCATCGCATGACAGCATCTCCGACAGACTCCTAGGATCCGTGCAACGATGAGTTGATCCAAAAAACCGTGAGCATTGCGTCCACTCAGACGGCACCGAGCAGGCGCAACTGTTCGCCATCGAGCAAACCGCGCTCCGCGAGGGCCGTGTATGCACTGACCATTCCTTCGATGGCCGACGACACGATGCCGCCCGCGTAGCCAGCGCCTTCGGCACAAGGATAGAGATCGCGGTGGCTGACGGACTGGCGATCCGCGCCGCGCAGGACGCGCACCGGCGCAGACGTTGTGGTTTCGACGCCGAGGATGAGCGCTTCGCGGTGCAGGTAGCCGCGCAGTTGGCTGCGATCGATCTGTCGCGCGGCACGCTGCAGCGCGGCGGCGATGCGCGGCGGCAACAGGTGATCGATGCGTCCCAACTCGAGACCTGGCCGGTACGAAGAATGCTCAGGAAGATCCGCGGAGTCGCGGCCGGCGGCAAAATCGATCAACCGCTGTGCGGGTGCGCGGTACTGGCCGCCGCCTTGGGCGAACGCCGCGCGCTCGAGGTGTTCCTGCAACGCCACGCCGAGCAGCGCGCCGCCCGCGACGTGGGCGCCGAAATCGGGATCCGCATCCAGATCGCCAGGCTGGTCGATCCAGAACTCGGTCGATGGCAGTTGCGCCACCAGGGCCGCGTTGGCGAACGGCGAGTTGCGACCCGCGTTGGACATGCCGTTGACGTTCAGGCGGCCGAGGCTGGCCGGTGACGGCAGGACGAAGCCGCCGGGGCACATGCAGAACGAGTAGACACCCCGGCCGCCGGGCACGCTCTGGGCCAGAAAGTATTCCGCAGCGCCGACTTGCGGATGACCGGCCAGGGGCCCCAGTTGTGCCTCATCGATGAAGGCCTGGGGATGTTCGACGCGGGCACCGATGGCGAAGTCCTTGCGCTGCATCGCCACGCCGTGCCGCGCCAGCATGGCGTAGGTGTCACGCGCTGAATGACCGGCGGCGAAGATGATGGGCGATCCAGGCACTTCCGTGCCATCCGCAAGCAGCACGCCCACCACCCGCGGACCCGCTTCGAGCAGCAGATCGACGACCTTGGCGCCAAAGCGCAGGGTGTGGCCGGCTTCGAGCAGCGCACGGCGCAGGACCTTCATCATCGGAATCAGGCGATTTGTGCCGATGTGCGGATGGGCTTGCACCAGGATCTCGCGACTCGCACCGAGCGCGACCAGCCGCTCGTAGACAGGTCGAACCAGCGGGTGCTTGGAGCGTGTGTAGAGTTTGCCGTCCGAATACGTTCCCGCGCCGCCTTCGCCAAAGCAGAGGTTGGAATCCGCGTGCAACTGGCCGTGAACACGGAGATCGCGCACGTGAAGGTTGCGGGTCTCGACGGCGTCGCCACGCTCCAGCACCGTGCAGGCCACGCCCGCCTCGCCAAAGGCCAAGGCGGCGAACAGGCCCGCGGGGCCCATGCCGACGACGATCGGTCGCACGTCGTTGCGCGGCCTGGCGAGGCGCACGGGTCGCAACAGCGGCGGCAGCGACCGATCTGGCGGTACCTCGTCCGCGGAAAAGGCGTCGCAGCGCAAGACCCAGCATGGCGCGCGCCGCTGGCGCACATCGAGGGAGCGGCGCCGCACGATGACCGTGGCCAGTGTCTCGCGATCGACGTGCAGGGCCGCACAAACGGCGGAAACAACGAGTGGATCGTCATCGCCCGGTAGGCCGTCGCGCGCCACCGGCAAGCGAATGTCGACCGTCTTCATGCCAGGGTTCCTCCAGACGGCCCGTAGCGTAGACGGCGCGACGGTTCTTGGCCACCGCAGGCCGTCGGGGATTTCGCCGCGCTGGCTGGGCCGTGGTACAATCGGTGACTTCTGCTGGACTGGCGCCCGACACTCTCCAACACCCAGAGATTCAAGGCATGTTGCGACATCCGATCCAGATCGCTCCGGGGCCTTGGCATGGCTGGCTGGCGCCGGTGCTGTTGTTCGGGCTGCTGTGGTCCCCACCGCTGCTGGCTGCCGACGCGGACGGCGACGGATTGGATGATGCTTGGGAAATCAATTACTTCGGCAATCTGGTGCAGACGCCAGCCGGCGACCCCGATCAGGATGGCCTGAGCAATGCCGACGAACAGGCAGCAGGCAGCAACCCGCAGAACCCGGATACCGATGCCGATGGCCTGCAGGATGGCGCGGAAGTTCAGCCGAAGAACCCGAAATTCGTGAGCGATCCCACGAGCATCGACACGGATGGCGATCTCCTGGGCGATGCCGACGAGGTCCTGAAGTACCTGACCAGCCCGACCAAGATCGACACCGACGGCGACGGCCTGCCCGACAATGTCGAAGTATTGATCTGGAAGTCGAATCCGCTGGCCGTCGACAGTGATGGTGGGTTTTCCGACGACGGCGCGGAGGTGTTGATCGACGGCACCAATCCGAGCAAACCAGACGACGACAAGAAGGATTCAGATGGCGACAATTTGCCGGACTGGCAGGAGATCCATGCCTACGAGACCAACCGCTTTGCCAAGGACACGGACGAGGACGGGCTCGAGGACGGCGACGAGGTGATGACGGCCAAGACCAAGCCGACCGTGCCGGACACGGACGCGGACGGATTGCTCGATGGCTTCGAGGTGCAGCTCTACAAGACCGATCCGCTGCTGGCGGACACCGATGCCGATGGCCTGACCGATGGCGCGGAAGTCGACAAGTGGAAGACCAGCCCGATCCTCGCGGATTCAGACTGGGACGGCCTGAGCGACGGCAGCGAGGTCAACCAGCACAAGACCAACCCACTGAGCGCCGACAGCGACGGCGGTGGGATTTACGACCCGGTCGAGATCCACGATGGCCTGAATCCCAACAGTTCCACTGACGACAAGAGCCATGACGCCGACGGGGATGGGCTTTCGGACTCCTATGAATTGCTGGTGTCCAAGACGCCGGACCAGGACGCGGACGCGGACGGCGATGGCCTGAAAGATGGCCAGGAGGTGCTGCGCCTGACCGATCACCTGCTGACCGATCCGATGGACGCGGACACGGACGACGACGGCCGGCTCGATGGCAGTGAGGGTGGCGTCTCCGTCGATGGCACGGCGCAGAACGTGCTGTTCGGCAGTTCGCCCGTTCTGTTCGATACGGATGGCGACGGATTGGGGGATGGGCTGGAAGTCGGTCTGAAGACTCCGCAACTGTCGCCCAAGCAACCGGCGGCGACCAAGGGGACATGGAAAGGTGACAGCGATCCGGCGACGACGACAAGCCCGCTGACTGCTGACACCGACCAGGATGGGCTGTCCGATGGCGCGGAAGACAAGAATGGCGACGGCGCATGGGAACCGCTGCTGGGCGAGACCGATCCAGCCAAGTACGACACAGACGGTGATGGACTCGATGACGGCTGGGAGACCAAGTACGCGACGGCGGCGGGCGAGGGCGCACCGATGCAGCCCCTTGATGCCGGCGATGGCATGGCGGACAACGACGGGGATGGGCTGACCAACCAGGCGGAGTATGGTGTTCAGAAACTGGACAAGGATGGCAAGGTCGTGCCGAACCGCACGAATCCGCGCGCCATGGACACGGACAAGGATGGTCTGCCAGACAAGGCCGAAGTGGAAGGCACGTTCGGCGGCTCAAGTCCGCTGTTTCAGGGCAGTGATCCGAACGAGGCCGACACGGATGGCGACGGACTGGCGGATGGACTGGAAGACAAGAACAAGAACGGGCTGTTCGATGCGGGCGAGCTGAATCCGAAGAAGAGCGACTCGGATGGCGACAACCTGCCAGATGGCGCGGAAGACAAGAACCACAATGGCATCTGGGACAAGCAGCTGGGCGAGAGTGATGCGAGCAAGGCCGACACGGACGGCGACGGTCTCAATGACGGGCTGGAGGTGAACTACTTCGGCACGAGCGCGCTGCTGGCCGATACCGACGGCGATGGCCTGGCAGACGGACTGGAACTGGGCAAGAAAGCAGATGCGGACACGGACACGACGACCAATCCGGTGGCGGCCGACAGCGACGGCGATGGCCTGGGCGATGGCACGGAAGACAAGAACAAGAACGGCAAAACGGACGCTGGCGAGACGGATCCCCTGCAAATCGACACCGACGGCGACGGGCTGGGCGACGGGCTGGAAATGGGTGGGGCGGGCGATGCGGATCCCGTGAGCAAGACCAGTCCGCTGCTCAAAGACAGCGACGGCGATGGCCTGGCGGACGCGGCGGAGGACAAGAACAAGAACGGCAAAGTGGATGCGGGCGAGACGGATCCAAACAACCAAGACACGGATGGCGGCGGCACGGCGGATGGGGAGGAAGTGCTGACGTATTTGACGGATCCGCTCAATCCCAAGGACGATGCCTTTGGCGACGCGGACGGCGATGGCCTCAAGAACGCTGCAGAAGTTGCGCTAGGAACGCTTGCCAACAAGGCGGACAGCGACGGCGATGCGATCGGCGATTGGACGGAGACGGACGGCGGCAAGGCGATCGACAGCGATGGCGACGGCACGATTGACGCGTTGGACGACGACAGCGATGGCGACGGCTTTGCCGATAGCGCGGAGGCGGGCGACGCGGATCTCAAGACGCCGCCTGTAGATACAGACAAGGACGGCGTGGCTGACTACCGCGATGCGGACTCGGACGCCGACGGATTGAGCGATGCACAGGAGGCCAAGATCGGGACGAGTCCGGTGCTGGCCGATACGGATGTCGATGGGCTGCTGGATGGTGCCGAGGTCAAGGCGGGGACCAGCCCGAAGGATCGCGACTCGGATGACGATGCGCTCCAGGATGGCGAGGAACTGCTCGTCGACAGCGATGGCGATGGTCTGATCGACGCGTTGGATGCCGACAGCGACAACGACGGCATCGCGGATGGCACCGAGGCGGGGCGTACCCTGGCGACGATGGACGCCGACACGGAGCTGGGCGCGCGCGCCTTCATTCCAGACGCGGATCCGACGGGGTCGACGAGTCCGACCAACCCCGACAGCGACGGCGACGGCCTGCGCGACGGCGCCGAAGACCTCAACCACAACGGCAAGTTCGAGGACGGTGAGAGCAATGCGGCCAACGCCGGGCTGGCGCTCAAGCTGGCCGATGCCGACGGTGACGGGCTGCCCGATGGCGAAGAGATTTTGCTGGGCACGCGGCTGACGGACTCGGACAGCGACGACGACGGCGTACGCGATGGGGATGAATGGAATTTCGGACTCGACACGGATCGCGATGGCGCCGTCAATGCAGCGGATGCCGATAGCGACAACGACGGGCTGCCCGATGGCTTGGAGCGCGGCGCGGGCGCGGCGCCCGTGGCAACCTGGCTGCTGGCGCACAACTTCCTGCCCGATGTCGATCCCGGCACGGCAACTTCGCCGCTGCGACCCGACAGCGACGGCGATGGCCAGCGCGATGGCCTGGAGGACGTCAACGGCAACGGCCGCGTGGATGCAGGTGAAGGGGACCCGAACGATGCGGCTGTCGCGGCCAGCGTGATGGACGCAGACGGCGATGGTTTGGCGAATATCGAGGAATTGCGCGCCGGTACGAATCCGAATGACATGGACAGCGACGACGATGGTCTGCCCGACGGCGCCGAGGCCAATGCGACCTTCGACACGGACGGCGATGGCCTGCCGAGTGCGCTCGACCCGGACAGCGACGACGACGGCATCGGCGACGGCACCGAGCGGGCCGTGACCAAGCCGACCAGCGGCACCGACGTGGAAGTGGCTAGTTTTCGGCCGGATGCTCAGCCAGCATCGACGACGTTGATGTTGGGACGCGACAGCGACGGGGACGGCCAGCGCGATGGCTGGGAAGACAGCAACCATGACGGCGCGGTCGACGCACTCGAAGGAGACGCCAACGACGCAGAGGTCCAGTCAGCAGCAAAAGACAGCGACGGAGATGGGTTGGCGGATCCGGAGGAGACCCTCATCGGCTCCAAACCCACAGATGCCGACAGCGACGACGACGGTGTGGCGGATGGCGACGAGGCGAACTGGGCCTTCGACCTGGACGGCGACGGGTGGCCGGGGCCGTTGGACGAGGATCGGGACGGTGATGGGCTCTTTGACGGCACCGAGTCGAGCGTGACGTCGGCCACGTTGCGTTTTGCCAAGGACACGGCGATCGGTTCGGGCGTGTTCCTGCCGGACCTGGATCCGACCACGACGACCTTTGCCGATGTCGCAGACACCGATCGAGGCGGACTGCCAGACGGCGTTGAGGATTTTTCGCACGACGGCCGCGTCGATCTCGGCGAGACGAATCCGCTGGAATCCAAGGATGATGGGGCCATCGACGGCGACCTCGACGGCGACTCGCTCGACAACGGCTCCGAGATCACCATCGGCACCAACCCGCTCAAAGCGGACAGCGACGGCGACGGCATCTGGGACGCCACCGAAATCAGGGACTTGATCCATGCGGTGGACAGCGACGGCGACGGTCTCATCGATGCCCTCGACACGGACTCGGACAATGACTCGCTGCCGGACAAGGAGGAGGCGGACCTCGATGGCAACATCTCGCCGCTTCTGCAGCAACCAATTGATTCTGATGGGGATGGCAAGGCGGACTACCGCGACACGGACTCGGACGACGATGGGCTGTCCGATCAGGATGAGGCGCGCGTCTACCACACGAGCACGCGGTTGGCCGACACCGATCTGGGCGGGTTGTCCGATTGGGTGGAAGTGAAAGAAACGCTTTCGAATCCGCTGAATCCGCACGATGATACGGAGCTGCTGGAGCATGGCGGTCGCATTCGCGGCACCACGCCGTTGGGCTGTTCGAGCGCGCCTGCGGGTCACGGCGCGGCTGGCGTCGCGCTGCTGCTGGGCGTGGGGTTGCTGGTGCTGCTGCTGCGGCGGCTGGCGCTCCTCGTGCTGCTGGGTCTATTGATGACCGCACCGGCCTCTGCGCTGCAACTGCCAGATATTACAGGATTTCGCTTCAATACGGACGGTCAAGGTTTGCTCACCCAGGAGAGTACTCGACAGCTCGATCTGTTGACACCGGCCATCGGGATGCAGTTGCAGTACGCCTACCGGCCCTTGGTGGTGGGCACGGAGACGCGGGTCCTGCGCGATCTGGTGGGTGCGCGGCTGCAGTTCGATGTCGGCGGCGCGCTGCGGGTGTGGGACAACCTGACGCTGGCGCTGCACGTGCCCGTGTGCATGTATCAATCGGGCAGTCTGCCGTCGCTCTATGGGCCGGCTGCGGGGAGCCTGGACAGTTATGGTCTGGGCGATGTGGTTCTTGCTGGAAAATATGTAGTATTTTCAGAGGCTGAGGCCCGTTGGGGCTTGGCCGCCGTCCTGCCCGTGAGCTTGCCGACGGGCAACGATCGCGCCTACCTGGGCCGCGGCCTGCCGACCGCCACGCCGACGGCGGTGACGTCGGCGCACTACGGGCCGTTTCGCGTCGCCGTGAACCTCGGTGTGCGCATCCAGGACGAAGGACGCGCCTTTGCCATCCGCGACGGCACGGCCTTGCGCACGGGCGTCGCCGGCAGCTTCAACCCGTCGATCCTCGGCGGCAATTGGAAGACACCTTGGGCGCCGGAAGGGTACTGGTTCGACGCGGCGCTGACGCACGAGACGCCCCTGACCGCGCCGTTCCAGCATGCCGACAACGAGAGACTGGAGGCGGCGTTGGCGCTGAACTGGTCGCTCGGTGAGGGTTTCATCGGCACCGTCGGATCGGGCTTTGGCTTGTGGCCGGGCTTTGGCGTGCCCGCGGTGCGCCCGATGCTGACGGTGCGCTATGCGCCCGCGCCGACGGTGGCGGCAGGCAGGCACAATCCCGGGAAATAACGTGATTGTTCACGCGCGCAGGGCTGGCAGGAGCGCCCGGCTCAGCGCCTGCAAACCGCCGTCTACCGCGAGCAGCGGCAGTTGCCAGATCTGGGCATGCCGTAGACCGGACGGTAGCGGGCCGGCGTGATCTTCCGCACCCGTCGCGAGACCGTGCTGCTGCTGCGCCGCGCGGGCCAGTGGCTGTACCGACCACGAAAGCGCAAGATCTCCGCGCTCTTGGGGTAGTGCGTCCGCGTCCAGACCCGCAGGCACCGCCGCGTGCAGGCACAGGCCATCGGCCCGTGCCGCTGCGTGCAGTGGGCGCTGCACCGCGCCCCGCCACGGCTCGGCCAGCTTTGGCGCCATGGCCTGCAGCGCTGCCCACGCGTCGTTCACCGGAAACGTCAGCCGTTGCGAAGCATCTGCCTCGCTGAGCGCCAGGCGCGCCGGCACCCGATCGATCGGTCGGGCCGTCCGCAGCGTCGCGGTGAGGCGTTGCGGCTCGCCCGGCTGCAGGTGCAAGTCGTGCAAGGTGAAAGCGTCGGTGTCGAGATCGGAGATCAGGTGCTGCAGCGCCGAGAAGGCTTCGCCGTCAGGCAATTGCGCCGTCAACGCGTAAGTGAAATCGCAGGCGGCGAAACGCCAGATGTTGTGCGAACGCGTCAGGTCGAGGCGCAGGAGGTCCAGCGAGACCGCGGCATCCGCGACCGCCACCGAAGGCGCCAACTGCACACAATGCGCGGCTTCTGGCAGGGCGGCATGCACGGTCTCGACATAGTCAGCGAGCCCAAGTGCGGGACCACGCAGGTAGATCATCTGCCAGGGCCGCTGCGGGTCGGTGCTCAGCAGAGCGCGCAGCGTCGCCAGCCAGCCGATCGCCACGTCGGCGCCCCCCAGTGACGCCAGATGCGGTGGCCAGCGCGGTGGCGGCTGACGCGGATCGCGCGCTGAACCAAGGGGATCCAGATCGATGGCAAACACGCACAGCGGCGAGCCCGGCGCCGCATCCGCACTGCTCGTGCGCACGCACAGGGCGTCGCCGAACTCCAGCGCGACGGCCTGCTCGCGCACGCCGCAGCCGGCGGCAAACAGGTGATCCAGCAGAGTCTGGCGAAAACCCATGGCGTCGCCGTGACGGGCGCGCAGGGCGTGGGCAGCAGCGGCAAGATCAAAGGGCATGCACGGCGAACCCTTGCAGCGTTGCGACGGCGCTCGTGCGCCGGGACCGAAGCTGGAAACAATGGCGGGGCGCCTCGCCCCTACGACTCCCGGCAGGTCGACTCTTGCGGCCCTGAAGTCGCCATGCTTACTTGTGTTTCATCCATGGCGGATGCGACCTCTGCATGGCAACTGGCCAGAACCGCAGCTTTGGATTATGGATACGTTCTTGGACGCGGTGCAAGCGGTGCGCCCCAAGGAGCCGTCGGTGCGAGCGGTCGTGCAACGGGTCAGCGAAGCGGCGGTGCGCGTGGCCGGCGAGGTCACGGGAGCAATCGACGCGGGTCTGTGCGTGTTGCTCTCGGTCGGCCAGGACGACAACCAGGACGATGTGGCACTGATGATCGACAAGCTCTCTGGATTGCGCATCTTTTCCGACAGCGAGGGCAAAATGAACCTCAACGTGCGGGAAGTGGGCGGCGCGGTGCTGCTCGTCAGCCAGTTCACGCTGCATGGCGATGTGCGCCGTGGCAAGCGCCCGAGCTTCGTCGCAGCCATGGAGCCCGTCACTGCGCAGCGCATGGTCGCAGCGGTGGCCGCGGGCATGCAGACAGCCGGGTTGCGTGTCGCGCAAGGTGTATTCGGCGCCGACATGCAGGTATCCCTGTGCAATGACGGGCCGGTGACGGTTCTCATCGACTCGAAAAAGACATTTTGATTTCAAGCATCAAGGAGACCATATGATCGCCATTCGTTCCACCCGTGTCGCCGCCCAGGACGGTACCGATCTGGCTGCCTACGAGTGCGGTGGCGGCAGCGGCCCCGCCATCATCCTGGCCAATGGCTTGGGCGGCAATGTCGACGCGTGGCGCTATTTCATTGATGATTTCGGCACACACCACCGCATCGTGAGCTGGGACTACCGCGGCCTCTACGCGTCGGGCGCGCCCAAGGGCCGCGACTTTTCGGTGGCGACCCAAGCTCGCGACATGGCTTGTGTTCTCGATCACTTCGGCATCCAGGAGGCCATCTTCGTGGGCTGGTCCATGGGCGTGCAGGTCGCCATCGAGTTGAACCGGCAGGAACCGCGCAGGACAATTGCGCAAATCCTCATCAATGGCACCTACGGCCGGCCGTTCGCGACGGCGTTTGCGCCGCTGATCGGCAAGAGCCCGCTCTATCCCTTCATTCCGGCGATCATGCGTGCCGTCGAATCGGTGGCCCACCTCGCCGAACCCTTCCAGCCGATGGCGCAGAAGGTCGCCAACACCAGATTGGCGCTGCACTTCCTGCGCACGCTCGGGCTGGTGAGCCCGTCACTGGACGAGAAGATGTTCCTCGCGCTGGCGCATCAGGTCACCGGCCTCGACATGCCGCGCTACATGGCGACCTTGAATTCACTGGGAGACCACTGCGCCGAGGCTGCGCTGCCGAACATCGAGGCACCGACCTTGGTCATCACCGGCGATCACGATTTGTTTACGCCCGTGTCGCAGAGCCGCGAGATGGCCGCGCGGATTCCCGGCGCGGAATTGCTGGTCATTCCGTCCGGCACCCACTACACGCCGCTGGAGTTCCCGGAGCTGATCCACCTGCGCGTGCGCAAGTTCATGCGAACGCGGCTGAACTACGACCGCGACACCCCACAACCGCCGGTCGCGCCAGCGCCCGCTGCGACAGAGCCGGCGGCCGAACCGAAAAAGAAGCGGGTGCGGCGCGGGCCGACGCCGACCTAGGTCCATCGCTGTTGGAGGTTCTCCGACAGACTCCGAGCAAGATGTATCCGGGGGTCCGACATGCGGTATGGCTGCTTGTTCTGGATGTTGCTGACAGCGTGCGCCAGTCCGATCGGGTCGGGCGGGTTGGGTGACAATCCGACGGCTGGAGCTGCGTGCACGGCCACTGGCAGTGAGGCATGCACGGTGGTCGGCGGCCTGACAGCGCGCTTGTCATGCGGCCCCAAGGGCATCTGGGTCCAGCTCGAAGTCTGCGCCGCAGGCAGCGGCTGCAAAGTCGCGGGCGCTGGCACCGGCGCGGCGACCACAGCGTGTTCGGCGGCCGCGCCGGGTGCAGACACGTCCGCAGCGCCCGACGCCGCGTCCGATGCCACGTCCGCGCCGGACGCCACTCCGGAAGCGGCAGCAGGGCCCGATGCCGCAGCAAAAGATGGCGCTGCCATTCAGGATTCTCCGGTTGCGCCTGACATGACGGCCTCGGACGCCAAGGCGGACATCAAACCTGACATCAAACCCGACATCAAACCCGACACGGACGTGGACGGCGGCGCCACGCCGGACGTCGCACTGAACCCCGGCTGCGGCGACCTCGTGTGCGGGCCGGACGAGGGCTGCGCCATCGACTGCAGCAAGCTCATCCAAGGCTTCAAACCCTGCATCGAACAGAACTGTCTGTCGCAATGGAACGCGTGCATGGCCGATCCAGGCTGCCAAGGCTACTACCAGTGTGCATTCGGCTGCCCCGGCGGCAACGAGGCGTGCCTGATGCAGTGCTTCAAGCAGTTCTCGATCGGCGCAGATGTCCTTGGGCCGTTTGGGGATTGCATGGACGGCCTGTGCAAGAACTACTGGACGCCCACGTGCGGCGACGGGGAGTGCACGCTGGGCGAGAAGAACTGCCCGAGCGATTGTCCTGGGGTGTGCGGCGATGGTCAGTGCAGCAGCGGCGAGGACTCCGGCACCTGCCCGGTGGACTGCGGCGGGCCCCTGTGTGGCAACGGCCTCTGCGAACCGGGTGAAGAGGGCTCGTGTCCAACAGACTGCGGCGCCCCGTCGTGCGGCAACAGCGTGTGCGAACCGGGTGAAGTCGTTGAAAATTGCCCGGTGGACTGCAGCAAGTGCGGCGACGGCGTGTGCTCCGGCTCCGAGACCGGCAAGACGTGCCAGCAAGATTGTCCAGTGTGTCCAGCGACTTGTGCGGCGGGCAGCTACTGCGACAGCGAGGGCGGCACTTGCGTCGTGCCCACCTGCACCTTGCCGTCCGTTTGGGGCGACGACATTCGCAAGGTCTCGGCTCTCGCGTTGTTGCCCCAAGGCACGGGCTGCGATCTCGACGGCGATGGCGCCCCGGACAACGTGCTCGGCAAGATGCTCAGCCTCACCAAGCAGATCAATGACCAGTTGCAGGCCAGCCTAGCCAGCGGCGCGCTGGTGATCTTGTGGCGGGCCGAAGGCTGGAACGGCACCGGTCAGACCTTCACCATCGAGTCACTGCGCGGCAAATTGGCGCCGGCGAGCGCCGGATGCGACCCGGTCAACGCGTCCTGCACCTACGACGTGCTCGTCGATAGCTACGCGTTCACCGGCGCGGGCGGCGGGTGCAAGGCAAAATACACGTTGCAGTCCAAGATGTTGGAAGGTGCACTCAGCGCAACAGGCACGATGGAGATGCCCACGCCGGTGCTGACCTTCTTCATGAACATGACCTTGCAGGGCGTGAAGTTGACCGCCACGGTCAAAGGACCTGGCGGCTGGACCGGCGCCACCAATGGCCAGTTGTGCGGCTGGTTCACCCAAGACAGCCTCAATGCCGCGATCGACGCCCTGCCGGATGCGGCGTTCGTGCAAATCGGCGACAAAGCCACCGTGAAGTCCTTGATGGCCGGCGTCTTCAAGCCAGATCTGGACATCGACGGCAACGGTGTCAAGGAAGGCATCTCGGCGGCGTGGTCGTTCGAAACGGTGGGCGGATCGATCGCAGCGATCGCGCCGTAGGAGCGCTGCGGACGACAGACCGACAGAGTCCTACACCACCAGCACTTCCTGGTGCACGCCAAAAACGTTGCGCAGCGCTCCGCTGATCTCGCCCAGGGTCGCCTGGTGGCGCACTGCTTCAATGATCGGCGGCATGACGTTGTTCCCGCAACGCGCGGAATCCTCCAGTAAAGTCAGGGCATTTCTCGTCAACTCAGCATCCCTTTTCGCACGAAACGCCCGAATGCGCTCGATGCGGTCGCGCTCGACCTGCTCGTTGACCTTGAGCACCGGTACCGGCGGTTCCTTGTCGGCTCGGAACTGGTTGACGCCCACGATCACCTGATCGCCCGCCTCGATCGCCAATTGCGTGCGGTATGCGCTGTCCTGGATCTCGCGCTGCGGATAGCCCTTTTCGATCGCCGCCACCATGCCGCCCATCTCGTCGATGCGCGCAATGTAGGCCAACGCCTTGTGCTCCAGCTCGTCGGTCATGGTTTCGATGGCATAGCTACCGGCGAGCGCGTCGACCACGTCGGCGACGCCACTCTCATGGGCGATGATCTGCTGTGTTCTCAATGCGATCTGCGCCGCCGCCTCGGTCGGCAACCCCAGCGCCTCGTCGCGGCTGTTGGTGTGCAGCGACTGCGTGCCGCCTAGCACCGCTGCCAGCGCTTGCAGCGTGACACGCACGATGTTGTTGTCCGGCTGCTGCGCCGTCAGCGTCGAACCACCTGTTTGCGTGTGGAAACGCAGCTTGCACGACTCGTCCTTCTTGGCCGCGAAACGCTCCTTCATGATGCGCGCCCACATGCGCCGCGCGGCACGGAATTTCGCGACCTCCTCCAGGAAGTTATTGTGGCCGTTGAAGAAAAACGCCAGCCGATCGGCAAAATCGTCGACGTCGAGGCCGGCCTTCACGGCTGCATCGACATAGGCGATGCCATCGGCGAGCGTGAACGCGATTTCCTGCGCCGCGTCGCAGCCGGCCTCGCGCACATGGTAGCCGGAAATGGAAATCGTGTTCCATTTCGGTACATTCTTGGCACAGTAGCCGAACAGATCGGTGATGAGCCGCATCGACGGCCGCGGCGGGAAGATGTACGTGCCGCGCGCCATGTATTCTTTCAGGATGTCGTTCTGCACGGTGCCGCGCAGCTTGTCGGCCGCGATGCCGTGCCGCTCTGCCACACCGACGCAAAACGCCAGCAAGGTCGGGGCAGTCGCGTTGATCGTCATCGACACCGACACCTGATCGAGTGCGATGCCAGCGAACAGCGTCTCCATGTCCTCGATGCTGGCGATCGAGACGCCGACCTTGCCGACTTCCCCTTGCGCCATCGCGTCATCCGGGTCGTAGCCCATCTGGGTTGGCAAATCGAAGGCGACACTCAACCCCGTCTGGCCGCGTTCGAGCAGGTAGCGGTAGCGGGCGTTGGACTCCTCTGCCGTGCCGAACCCCGCGTATTGACGCATCGTCCACAAGCGGCCGCGGTACATCGTGGCCTGCACGCCGCGCGTGAAGGGATAGGCGCCCGGATAGCCGACATCGCGCAAGAACCGCGCCTGCGACGCCAAATCCGGCGTGTGGATCGGTGCCACGGTCTCGCCAGTCGAACGCTGAAACTGCTCTTTACGCAAAGGTTTTTTCATGGCAGATTGCAGCACGCTTGACTGCCACTGTGCCGTCGCTTTGTGGATCTCCGTATCCATTGATGCTCACTCCGCCCAATGCTCAGGTAGTCGCAGCCTCGTATCGCCTGCGATCGCCCAGAAGTCCGCGGGAGGCTCGCAGCGCCACGCCGCGGGCGCACCCGTGCGCGGATGGCGACACTGCAACAGCGCGGCGTGCAGCGCAATCCTCGGCGGCAACTCGGGCGGCGTGGGCAGCGGGTCGCCGTAGAGCCTATCGCCGACCAGTGGCCCCAGCGCCCAAGCGAGGTGCAGGCGCACTTGGTGGGTCCGGCCCGTCTCTAGCGTCGCGCGCACCAGGGCAAGTCGAGATTTCTCATCGAAATCAAGTGGGACGACATGGCTGCGCGCCGGCATGCCAGTCGGGTCCAGCGTCATGACACCCGGCGCGCGCTCGGCAATCGCCTCCTCGATGGTCTGCGCCACGACCGGCACTGCCGTGCGCACGATGGCAAGGTAGCTGCGCCGCGCGGTATGCTCGCGGAACTGCGCCGCAAGACTCGCCGTCGCTGGCCCGTTCAGCCCGTAGACCACCAGCCCTGAGACGTCGCGATCGAGCCGATGCACTTCCCCCAGTCGCGGCGCGGCACCGCTTTGCGCGGCCAGCAGTTTGCGCACGCGTTTGCTCAGCGCATCCCCCCCGCGCGGTGGTGGTTGCGTAGGCAGACCCGAGGGTTTGATGAGAACCATCAAGTCCGCGTCGCGGTACAACACCTCGAGATCGCCGCCGCCAATTGCCGTGCGATCCGGCGCGGCGGGCAGCACCCGCACCCGCTCACCAGCCTTCACGGTCTGACCCGGCAAGATGCAGCGGCGCCCGGCAATGTAGACCGCGCCGTCCTCGATCCTGCGGCGCGCCTCGCCACGGCTGCATGCGAGCATGCGCGCCAGCAAGACATCCAGCCGCAGGCCGTCTTGCTCCGTTTGTGCGGTCAGTTCGCAAGGCATGGCCGCCGGCGACATCGGTCCTCGGGTTTCGCGGCAGGATCCGCTGGGGCGGGCATCTTATCCGTGTGCGCACGAATGGAAAACCGCCCGGAGCGGTAGGCAAGCCCGGGCGCGTGGCGTACACTATCCGACGCCTGTGACCTGGCCGGAATGTGACTTGAGCCCGACCTTCGCCATCGAACCTGACGTTCCCCGCGACTCGCTGGCCGCCGCCGAAGGCGCACAGTGGGCCGCGGCGCGCCGCGCTGCGGTGCTCAGCGTGCCTTTGGACGAAAGGCTCGACGGCTTGCTTAAAGGCCTTCAAAGTCTTGATGAATTGCTGGCAGCCTGGGAGACCGGCGCCGATGACGCCGCCTTGCTGGACGATCGCGATCTGACCGACTCCGCCGACGATGTCGCCATCGAACTCGGCGCCGACGAAATCAGTGAGGCCGAGCACCCGGACCCGGTCGAGGCCTACGTCAAGGGCGGGCGTACACGCCACGAGATGGCCAACGCCGAGACGATCGTGCTGTCAGGACCGGATGTGCGCCGCAAGATCCGGCACAAGCAATCGGTCATGCCGTCCTACATGGCGCAGGTGCTCTACGAAGACATCGGCGCGCTGTTCGAAATCGGTGATCGCGAGGGTGCTCTCGTGTCGCTGGAGCGCCTCCTGACGGTCGCGCCCGTCACCCCGCAGATCGAGACCTTCCTGACCCACAACGAGGCTCGTCTCTTGGAGTACTACGAGAGCGTGCTGGGGCCTTGGACGCGCATCGTCAAGCTGCGTAACTCAGAAAGCCCGATGCCACCAGCGTATTTCCGCTTCGAGAAGATGGCTGCGGTGGTGCGCCTCGTCGACGGGCGTCGCGCCTTGAGTGGCGTGCTGGCGGAATGCGGGCTGCGCCGGATCGAGGCCTGCGCGGTGTTGTCGCAACTGGCGCGTTCCGCGAGTCTGGATCTGGGCGAAAAGCCATAGAAAAATCCAGCACACCGGCGGCACGCGCACCCTCGATGCACGAAACGACCGGCAGAATCACACGGTTTCGGTTCTTCCCTTCAACTCCGCCAGGGTGCTGCGCAGAAACGGCGCGGCCACGATCATGCGGCAGGTGATGTAGCCGACGATCATGGAACTGGAGAAGGCGTCGATCACGGCAGTGTCCTGGTTCGCGGTCAAGAAGGGCGCGTAGAGCATCCGCATCAGCACCTGTGTCGTGCCGATGCCCGCGACGCTGATGGGGATGGTGCCGACGACGGTCAAGATCGGCATGACGACGAGCATCCGCCCCAGCTTGGGCTCCATGGCAAATGCTTGCATGATCAGGTAGGCAGCGGCTGTGTAGGCCAACACGATGCCGAGGCGCAAGACCACGCCCTGCAACATGGCGAACGGCTTCATCGCGGCCAGGGGCCTCAACACAGAAAGCTGACGCAACCGCACGAGCACGGGCACCTGCCAACTCGACTGCAGCGCCAGCATGGCGATCAGCGCCACACAGAAGATGGCCGCAGTGACGACCTGCAACCATGTCTGCAGAGCGGCATTCTGGGCCAGCACATCGGGAGCCACCCACAAGCCGACGACTACCATGGCCGCCACGGCGACGAGATCGATGTAGCTCATCAGAGCAAGTGCGCCGGCTGATTCGAGAAAGCTGACTCCCTTGCGGCGGCCGATGAGCCAGGCCATGCCGAGCGAAGCTGCGTGGTAGTTCAAGATGTTGAGAACGTAGGAACTGGCCTTGATCGGCGCGAGATCGCGCAATCGCGCACCCTGCGGCGAGCCGCGATGGCCCAAGGTCTGACGCACCAACCAGACGAGGCAAAGGGAATCGTAGAGCCAGATGAGCACGGTCGCGACGACGGTCGTGATGCAAAAGGCAAGGGCATCGGCATGTTCGAGGGCGCGACCGACCGCCTTCAGATCCGTGGACTTCACGAAGTAGGCGAGCAGCAGCGCGGCGCCGATGAAAGGCAGCGCGTTGCTGAGACGGCGTCGGACGGGAGAAGTGGAACTCATGCGGTACCTGATACATGGACGAGACGACGACTGGCGCTTGACGGCGCACCGTGGCCTTCAGACCATGCGCGACTTGCGCGAGGCTAGCACACCGTGGCGATCCGACCAAAAGAGCGACACTTGCCGGCTGATGGCGCGCGCAGCCGTGCCCTGCGCGCCTTGTGCGCGATCGAACGCGACGGGGCCGGCAGCCAACCGGCGCTGCGTGCGGCGCTCGATACGCCCGCGGCGCTGCAAGGCCCGGATCGCGGCCTGGCGACAGAACTGGTCTACGGCGTGCTGCGCAAACGGCGCGGCCTGGATGCCTGGATCGGAGCTGCCAGCACCCGCGGGCTTTACAAGATGCAGATCGAGGACTTGTGTGCACTGCGTCTCGGCGCCTACCAACTCGCATGGCTGCCACGGATTCCGGGCTTCGCGGCGGTGCACGCGACGGTCGACGCCGTGCGCGGTCTGGTCTCGGCGCCATCTCTCGGCTTCATCCACGCGGTCTTGCGCCGCCTTGCCGACGAGACCGCACGGGGGGGGCGCCCGGACGTGCGCGATTTGCCACCCTGGATCGAACATCGTGTTGCGGCTTTCGCGTTGGATGTGGGATGCGACCCGGCTGCGATGACCGAAGCCTTCTGCCAGCCCGCTCCCATGCATGTGCATGTCCTTGCCGAGGACCCGGGCGGCGCCGCGGCCCAGGCGCTGCGCGACGCGGGAATGCCGCTAGAACCGCTTGACAACACAGCCATTCCAGGCGTGTGGCGCAGCACTGGCGGCGGCTTGTTCCTCTCGGATGCCTTCGCCGCGCGCCGGGTCGTTGCCCAGGACGCCGCCAGCGCCGCCGTTGCGCAGTGGCTGGACGTGCAACCGGGCGAGCAGGTTGTCGACGTCGCCGCAGGTCGTGGCATCAAGTCCCTCGCGCTGGCTGCGCGCGGCGGTTTGGTGACGGCCATCGATCTGGATGCCGCAAAGCTGCAAAGTGCTGCGCAATTGTGTGAGACTGCCGGCTATCCACTGCAAGCCACCCAGGCCGCCGACGCCACGCAGGATCTTGGCATGCCCCTGGCGGCCTTCGACCGGGTGTTGGTTGACGCGCCCTGCACCGGTCTGGGCACATTGCGCCGCCGGCCCGAGATCCGCCACCGCCGCCGCGCGACGGACATCGTCCGCATGTCCTTGCTGCAGCAAGCGATCCTGGAGCGCGCTGCGGCGCTGTGCCGGCCCGGTGGCGCGCTCGTGTTCGCGACGTGTTCCTTTGCGCAGGAAGAAGGACCGCTGGTTGTCGACGATTTCCTGCGCCGCCATCCTGAGTTTCGGCGCAGTCCGGGGCCGCAGCAGTGGATGGCACCGCTGCTCGACGCGCGCGGCGATCTCCGCTCCCATCCGCTGATCGACGGGATGGACGCGTTCTATGCCGCGCGGCTGGCGCGCGATCGCGTCTGAACAATTCGTACGCCGCGAGCGCCGACTTTTCCGCGAACGAGCGATCACTTGTGCGAGGTGATCGATGGCGCTCTATGACCGGCCGGTGCAACGATTTGATCCTGCGGATTTTCTCCGACGAGGCAGCGTTCACGCCGGTCTGTGGCTGTGTGGCGCACTTCCCGCCGCCGAGCGCCCGCGCGTCGGCGTAATCGGTGCCCGGGCAGCCAGCCCGGAACAAGCTGCAAAAGCAAGGGAACTTGCCAACGGGCTGGCACGCGCTGGCGCCGTCGTGGTCAGCGGCGGTGCACGTGGCATCGATGCAGAGGCGTTGGCCAGTGCCAATAGGGTGCCCGGGGCAGCCCTGGCCGTGTTGCCCAGCTCGCAAGATCGGCCATATCCGCGTGAACATGAACAACTTTTTGGCCAGATTGTCGGGGCAGGCGGCGCCCTCGTCAGCGGATCGCCACCTGGCACCGACGCCCGGACTGCGCGCTTCTTGAGTCGCAATCTTCTGATGACGAAGGTGATCGACGCCGTGATCACGGTGTGTGCCGACTTCCGCAGTGGCTCGTTGCACTGCGCGGCGGCGGCGTGGGAAGCGGGCCTTCCCGTGCTTGCCGTGCCGTGGACACCGGGATCAGCCAACTCCGAAGGCAGCAATCGACTGCTGGCCGCCGGTGCACGCGCCATCTGGGACGCCGAGGGCTGCGATCGGCTGCTTGTCGCGCTGCGAGATACCCAAGGAAAGGAATTGCTTGCGCGCCAAGCGACAGCGCCAGGCCGCTGCGAGCGCAGGGAGCCGCGCCGGCCCGGCGCGGGTGGGCACGCCACAGCCGTCTTGCCGTGGGTCATTGACGAGCACAGCGGGGGCCGGCAATCCTACGCGACCGAAGCGGTCCCTTCCCAAGCGGCGGTGGACGTGCCAGCGGGCTGTGATCCCGAACTGGTACGAGGGCTTGCAGATGCCTTGCGGGATGCCGGACCTTCGGGTCTGTCCCTGGAGGAACTGGCGCATGCCTTGTGCTGTCCACGCAGCCTGGCCGCGGGTACGGCCTTGCAGTTGGTGCTGCAAGGGAGCATCCGGCGCAGCCCAGGTGGCGGCTTTTTTCTGTGACGATCCGCCGAGGATCGCACGCCCGTTCGCAAGGTGAGGCATCGAGCATGGCCAAGTCAGACAAGACCCACAAGCCACAGAGCGGCAAGGCCCTGGTGATCGTCGAATCGCCGACCAAGGCGACGACCCTTCGCAAATACCTGGGCGATGGCTTCCTGGTCGAAGCGAGCGTGGGCCACATCCGCGATCTGGTGACGAAAAAGACTGAGCTCGGCGCGGGCGATCCGCGCCGCGACCAGCCCTGGGTGCACTACGGCGTCAATGTCGACAACGGTTTCGAGCCGCTCGAGGAGATCTACCTTGTGCCGCCCGAGAAGAAACGGCAGATCGATACGCTCAAGCACGCGCTGGCCGAGGCGGATCGCCTCTACCTCGCGACGGACGATGATCGCGAAGGCGAAGCGATCTCGTGGCATCTGCTCGAGGTCCTCAAGCCGAAGGTGCCGGCCGAGCGCCTGGTCTTTCATGAGATCACCAAAGAGGCCGTTGCGCAGGCCCTGACGCATACGCGCAAGCTGGATCAGGACCTCGTCGTGGCGCAGCGCACGCGGCGCGTGGTCGATCGCCTGTTCGGCTGGGATGTCAGCGAGGTGCTCTGGCGCAAGATCAAGCCGGGCCTGTCGGCGGGTCGGGTGCAGTCGGTGGCCCTGCGGCTCCTGGTCCAGCGCGAGCGCGAGCGCATGGCCTTCGTGAGCTCGACATACTGGGATCTGATTGCCAAGTTCGTAACCAGGCAACACCACGAGACGTTCGAAGCCAACCTGGCGAGGGTCGGCGGCAAGCGCGTGGCGTCGGGCAAGGACTTCGACGACACGACCGGCAAGCTGACGGCCAAGGATGCGGTCGTGCTGGATCAAGCTGCCGCGCGAGCGCTTGCCGGGCGGCTTGCCGGACAGCCAGGGCGCGTGGAGAAGGTCGAGATCAAGCCGCAGGTGCTGCGGCCGTATCCGCCGTTCACGACTTCGACCTTGCAGCAAGAGGGCAGTCGCAAGCTGCGCTTTACCGCGCGCCAGACGATGCAAGTGGCACAGAAGCTGTATGAAAGTGGCTTCATTACCTACATGCGTACCGACTCGACGACGCTATCGGAGCAGGCACTGACCGCCGCGCGCGGGCTGATTCGCGATCAATACGGTGCGGACTACTTGCCGGCGCAGCCGCGCCGCTATCAAACCAAGTCGGCCAACGCGCAGGAGGCGCACGAGGCGATCCGCCCTGCAGGTACGCAGTTTCCGAGCATGACCGAAGTCGAGCACGCGATGGGGCGTGACGCGAGCCGGCTCTATGAACTGATTTGGAAGCGTACTGTCGCCAGCCAGATGGTCGACGCGCAAGTCGAGCAAACTACGGTTGATGTCGCCGTCGATGACGCCCTGTTCCGCAGCAGCGGGCGCACGACACGGTTTGCCGGCTTCTTGAAAGCGTATGTCGAAGGATCCGACGATCCGGATCAGATGCTCAGTGATCGCGACAGGACGTTGCCGATCTTGAAGGCTGGCGACGCGCTGGAGTGGGGCGAGCCGCCGCTGGAGCCCAAAGGTCACGAGACCAAGCCGCCAGCGCGCCTGACGGATGCGTCGCTGGTCAAGGCGTTGGAAGACAAGGGAATTGGTCGACCGAGCACCTACGCGGCGATCCTGCAGAACCTGCTGGACAAGGCGTACTGTTTCCGGCGCGGCAGTTCGGCGCTGGTGCCGACTTTCATGGGCATGGCCGTCATCCAGATGCTCGAGACGTACATGCCGCATCTGGTCGACTACAACTTCACCGCAGAGATGGAAGCGCGCCTCGATGCCATCGCCCGTGGTGAGGTAAAATGCGCGGCATATCTGAGGGGTTTCTATGAGGACGGCTTTCCCGCCATCAATGCGCACGGCCCAGTGCAAGGGCTGTGCGGACTGCTGAGCGGCGTGCGCGACCGCATCGATCCGGTGACGGCCAGCTCGGTGTTCATCGGCAAGATCCAGCCGGACGAGGCGGTCAACGTGCGCATCGGCCGCTTCGGCACGTTCGTCAAGGCTGGCGAGCGAACGGCGAATGTGCCAGACGACACGGCGCCGGACGAGTTGACGGTTGCAGCGGCGCTGGAGTTGATCGAGAAAAAGGCGCGCGGCGAAGCGCCATTGGGTCAGGATCCGCAATCTGGAGAGCCCATCTTCTTGCGCAACGGCCGGTTCGGCTGGTACCTGCAGCGCGGTGCCGCGGGCAAGGCCGAGGGGGCGCCCAAGCCACAGATGGTGAGTCTTTCCAAAGGAATGAAGCCAGAAGAAGTGAACATCGACAAGGCGCTGCTGCAGCTCACGCTGCCGCGCACATTGGGCAAGTCGCCGAAGTCGGGGCAAGCCGTGCTGGCGACGGTGGGGCGCTACGGCGATTACATCAAGTGCGGCGAGGACACGCGCACCTTGCCACCGGGGCAGTGGGCCACGTCCGTGACGCTCGAGGAAGCGCTGGCTCTGCTCGCGCGACCGCGCAGCGTGGCCGGCAAGGAGCACGTGCGCGACATCGGCGCGCGCTCGCGCGATGGCGCGATGCTCTCGTTGTGGACGGGGCGGTATGGCCTTTATGTCACGGACGGCAAGGTCAACAAGACGCTGAGCGACAAGCATGATCCCGACACGCTGACCGTCGAGTTGGCCGATGCACTGCTGGCCGAGGCCAAGCAGGCGCGCGAAGGCAAGCTGATGGGCGCGGATCCGGCAACCGGTGCGGAAGTGCGGTTGCTCGATGGCCGATTCGGGCCGTATTTGACGGATGGCAAGACCAACGCGTCGCTGGCGCGCGGCACGAGCAAGGACGATCTGACGCTGGAAGAGGCGCTGGATCGCTTGAAACATTTCGGCAAGCCAGTCAAGAAGAAGGCTGGGGCGCGCGGTGCGGCGCGCAAGGCAGCGGCACCGGCCAAGGCAGCGAAGACTTCGTTGGCCAAGCCAGGCGTTGCGACGGCGAAAAAGGCTTCGGCCAAGAAGGCTGTGGCCGCAAAGAAGGCCCCGACCACGGCGGCGCCGGTGCAGGCAGCCACGGCCACCGCCGCGGCGCCCAGGCCGGTGGTACGTCGGCGGCCCGCGGCCGGGGTGTAGCTCCGGGTGGCGCTACCTGGGCGGCTCCAACAGGCCGACCGGCCGCAAGCCCTCCAAAAGCTTGGCGATCTTCTTCTTCAGGTTGGTCTCGATCTGCCGCACCCGCTCACGCGAGATGCCGAACTGATCGCCGATGTCCTGCAGCGTCACCTCCTGATCAGCCAGCAGACGCTGATTCAGAATCGCCAGTTCCTTGTCGTTCAGGTGCGCGTGCAATTCCGACAGACGCTCGGCGACGATCGAACTGACTTCGGCGCTGGCGAACTGCTCTTCCATCGACGGTCCCGGCGACGCGATCGTCTCGGACAGCGTCATGCGGCCATCCTCGCCGATGCTCGCATCCAGGCTGAGATCGTGGCGCGCAGCGTGTGCAGCGCGGCGCCATTCCTCGACTTCTGCCTCCGACGGCGTGCGCGCGCTTCGCGTCGACGATGCCTCGGTCGTTTCGGCGGCGATGAGGAACGTCTCGTCGTCTTCCGACGGCTCTTCGTCGACCACGACTTCGACTTCGACGGGCACGTCCGCGCCCTCGATCAGCGCATCGGCCACACCTGCCAGCGTTCTGGTGGCTGCCAGCTTGGGTGCACGTGGCTCCAGGTCGAGGTCTTCGGCAGCCTCGAGTGCCGGCACGCCGCGCCGCCCGAAAAGTACGCGTCGTTGCTGCGAAATCGGTCCAACCTTGACCAGCGACCACGACTGGATGATGTAGTTCTGGATGTAGGCCTTGATCCACCAAACGGCATACGAAATCAAGCGATAGCCGCGATCCGGCTTGAACTTGCGCACGGCCTTCATGAGGCCGATGTTGCCTTCCTGGACGAGGTCGGTCAGCTTGATGTCATAGTTATTGAACTGATAAGCAATTTTGACGACAAACCGCAGGTTCGCCGTCACCAGCGCCCGCGCTGCATCCGGGTCGCCTGTTTCCTGATAGCGCTTGGCCAGCGCGTACTCCTGCTCGCGGGTCAGCAGCGGATAGCGGTTCACCTCGAGCAGGTACTGCTCAAGCGTGTCCTTGAGAATCGGTTCTCTCGCCATGCTCTGCCCCCGCGGTTCGCGCCGCCGACCCGCCGTGCGATCCAATTCGTACCCGCCGCGCATGGAGCGTCTGTGGCCAAGGTCGGGTCGCTGCAATGCCTGCATCCTAGCTTGCCTCCATGACTCCGTCGAGCCCGCTTGACAACACCGGGCTGCGCACCATCATTCCGGGTGGCGCTTGCACCGTGTCCAGAATTCCGCCGCGCCGGCCCAGAGCCCGCCGAGGTCCTTGCCATGTCCCCACAACCTTCAGCTTCCATTGACTTTGGCACCTTCATCCTGTCGTTGGCCAGCTCGGCGATGATGCACATGGGCCTCGTGCCGGACCCATCGGGCCGCGCTGGCGACGTGAACCTCGAGATGGCGCGCCAGACCATCGAGATGCTCGTGATGCTGCGCCAGAAGACCTCCGGCAACCTCGACCAGAACGAGGCGAGCCTGCTCGAACGGGTCTTGCACGATGTGCGCATGGCCTATGTCGAGCAGGCAAAGAAGCTGGCCTCCTGAGCAACAACACGGAACATGTCAAATCTACAGCGCAAACACTGCTGATCGTCGAGGACGAGACGGCATTTGCCGACCTGCTTGATCAGCATCTGGCAGCGGCGGGCTGGCGGATCCTGCGGGCAGCAGATGGCGCGGCCGCGCTCGAGGTGCTGCGGCACCACTCACCGGACGCGATGTTGCTCGACCTGCAGATGCCGCGCATGTCGGGCCTCGAGGTGCTGGAGGTGCTCGCGCGTCAAGGTCGCGTGCCGACCACGCTCGTCATGAGCGCTTTCGGTGGGTTGGAGGCAGCACTGCAGGCGCTGCGCCTCGGCGCCGTTGATTTCGTCTCCAAGCCGTTTCGCCTTGCCGAGGTCGAACTCAAGGTGCAGTTGGCCCTGGAGCGAGCCCGCAAGCCGCAGATGGCCGGGCCGCCGGCCGCTCATGCGCGCAGGGAGTCGCCGGCCGAGCCGGAGTCGGTGGCCCGCATGTTTCACAGCATGGTCGGCCGTTCCGCGCCAATGCTGAATCTTTTCAAACAGATCGATCGCGTCGCGCGCTTCGGCTCGACGGTCCTCATCAGCGGCGAATCAGGAACGGGTAAGGAACTGGTCGCCAAGGCGATTCACGCCGCATCGCCGCGTGCGCGCGAACCGTTCGTCGCCGTCAACTGCGGCGCCATCCAACCCAACCTCCTTGAATCCGAACTGTTCGGTCATGTGAGGGGCGCATTCACGGACGCCCACTCCGACCGCAAGGGTCTGTTCGAGGAGGCGCACGGCGGCACGCTGCTGCTCGACGAAATCGTGGATCTGCCTTTGCATCTGCAGGTCAAGCTGCTGCGGGTACTGCAGGACGGCGAGGTGCGGCGCGTCGGCGGCAACAAGGACATCGCCGTCGATGTGCGCGTGCTGGCGGCAAGCGCTGTGCCAGCGCGGCAGCGCGTGCGTGAAGGTCTGTTTCGCGAGGATCTGTTCTACCGGTTGTCGGTCATCGAACTGGCGATTCCGGCGCTGCGCGAACGGCGCGATGACATCGAATTGCTCGTCGCGCATACGGTCGAACGCGCGAACCTGCGCCTCGGAACACACATTCGCAGCGTCACACCGCAGGCGATGGCGCTGCTGTGTGCCTATGACTGGCCGGGCAACGTGCGGGAATTGCAGAATTGCATCGAACAGGCTTGCATCCTGAGCGAAACCGCGGACATCGGTGCCGAGGTCTTGCACCTTGGGCGCGCGCCGGAGCCAAGCCCGCAGACGCTCGCCGTCACTTCCGAATCGCTCAGCATTCCCGCAGCGATCGAGGCCACGGAGCGCACGCTGATCGCTGCCGCGCTCGCCCGAACGAGCGGCAATCGCACACATGCCGCTGAATTGTTGGATATTTCACCTCGCAACCTGCAGTACAAGATTCGCGCCTACGGCATCGACTCGCAGGCGCCGAGCGGACGCCCGCCCAAGGGCCATGGCGGTTCGACGCGGACGGAGAGGAACCCATGAACCGCGCTGCCGATCTGCAGGGACGCCTCGAAGCCCGCTACCCGCTGCTCTACATCACGCACAACGACGAGCGCGACACCGTGCGGCTGCTCGGCGAGGCGGCAGCGGCCGTGCCGATTCCCATCGAAGTCATCTCTTGCGGGCGTGCCGATGTGACCGACGTCGCGGTCACGGCGCTCGAGCAGATGTTGGGCCGCAGCGACTCGACGCTCCTGGTCTTGCCACTGGGGCACCGCCTGCTGCGCGAGCCGCGAATTGTTCGTCAACTTGCGGAAAACCTAACTCAACTTGAACTGCGAGGCCATGTCGTTGCATTGCTCGCGCCCCTGACCGTACCGTGCCCGGAGTTGGCGCGCGACCTCGTGCACCTGCAGATTCCGCTGCCGCTGGCGGCCGAGTTGAAACCACTTGTTTCTGCTGCGTTTCGCTCGCAAACGGGCGAGATCGATCGCGCTCTGGTGACCGCCGCGACCCAGGCCATCCAGGGCCTGACGCTGGCCCAAGCGCGGCGTGCGCTGCGGCGAGTGCGGCGCGCCAACCTGAGCCCGGCGGCAGCCGTCGCGGAACTGCAGGCAGAAAAGCGCGATCTGGTCGCTGCGGGTGGCACGCTGGAGATCGTCGATGCCCTGCCCGCGCTGGATGCCGTCGGCGGACTCGATGTGCTCAAGGAATGGCTGCTGCGGCGACGCAAAGCGCTGACGCCCGAGGCGCGCACCTTCGGTCTGCCGGTACCGCGCGGCATGCTGGTGGTGGGTATTCAGGGCTGCGGTAAGTCGCTGATTGCAAAAGCTTCGGCGGCCGCGCTGGGCTTGCCCCTGGTGCGACTGGATCTGGGCCGTCTCTACACATCGACGCAGGAACCGGACGAGAATTTGAGGGATGCCCTGCAAGTTGCCGAGGCCATGGCGCCCGTGGTGTTGTGGCTCGACGAGATTGACAAAGCCTTCGCCCACGGTGCCAGCGGCGGTTCGGAAGCCGGATCGCGGATTTTCGGCAGCTTCCTGACGTGGCTGGGCGAGCAGCGCGCTGGCGTTTTCGTCGCCGCCACCGCCAACCGCATCGAGCACCTGCCAGCCGAACTGATGCGCAAAGGCCGGTTCGATGACACGTTTTTTGTCGATCTGCCGGATCTGGCGGTGCGCGCCGAGATCCTGTCGATCCACCTGCAAGCATCTGGTCGTGATCCCAGGCACTTTGACCTCGACAGGCTCGCACACAGCGCAGAACGGTTGACCGGAGCCGAAATCGAGCAAGCCGTCGTCGAAGCATTGGCCATCGCGTTCTCGGACGGTCGCGAACTGGAGAATGGCGACCTGCAGGACGTCCTTTCCAACACGGTGCCGTTCGTGGAAACCTACGAGCAGCAGGTGAAGGACTTGCGCGAGTGGGCGCGCCGCCGCTGCCGCCCCGCGACCAGGGACCGCAGCCTGCGCGAATTGTACCTGTCGGCGCGCGGCGCTGGCGACACGTTGGATTCGGGAGGCAAGCATGGCGGACACCGCTAAGGTCGGAGTCATCGGTGCGGGAGCGTGGGGCACCGCGCTGGCCATCCATACGGCGCGCATGGGCCACCCGACGCTGGTCTGGGCGTACGAGCAGGGCACGGTCGCCGACATCAACCTGCAGCGCGAGAACCGTACGTTCTTGAAAGGTGTGAAGTTGCCTGCGCTCCTGGAGGCGACGGCGGACTTGGAAGAGTGTGTGCGCGCGTGCCCGATCCTGCTGACCGTCATGCCGACGCCCCATGTCGCTGGCATCGCACGCCGCATCGCGCCGTGGCTGACAGACGACCACGCGGTCGTGTCCTGCTCCAAGGGCATCGACAACGAATCGCTTGAAACGGTGAATGAAATCTTCGAGCGCGTGCTGCCGCGGCGCCGGCAATGGCAGATGGCCTACCTGAGCGGCCCGTCGTTCGCGGCCGAAGTCGCCGCGGGCAGCCCCACAGCGGTGACGATCGCGGCGCGCGACACGCAACTGGCGCGCGAACTGCAACAAGCGTTGTCGACAGATCGTTTTCGCTGCTATGCCACCCAAGACGTCATGGGTGTCGAACTCGGCGGCGCCCTCAAGAATGTCATCGCGATCGCGACAGGTGCCGCGGATGGCTTGGGATTTGGCCACAATGCCCGCGCCGGTCTGATTACGCGCGGTCTCGGCGAGATTACCCGCATGGCCGTGAAGAAGGGGGCAAATCCGCTTACGCTGCAAGGGCTTGCCGGGATGGGTGATCTGGTGCTGACCTGCACCGGCGACCTGTCGCGCAACCGGACGGTCGGGCTGCGGCTGGGCCAGGGCGAAACGATCGAGGCGATCCTGGCTTCCATGAATGCAGTGGCCGAGGGCATCCTGACCAGCCGCTCGGCACACCGGCTCGCCGAGAAACTGGGCGTCGATGCACCGATCATCGAGAACACGTACCGCGTCGTGCACGAAGGACTGGAGCCGCTGGCGGCGCTGCAGAACCTGATGACGCGGACCTTGAAGGACGAACTCGTTCTGTAGGCTATGATATGACTGCAAAAGTTCCTGATCCGGCGCGCGGCCTCGACCCTGAGGCTGCCTGGATCGAGGTGGGCAAGATTGGCCGGCCTCATGGCCTGGACGGCCGCGTTCGCGTCCATCAGTTCAATCCCGACAGTGAGATCTGGCACGAAGGGCGGACGCTGCGCGGGCGACTGCCTGGCAAGCCGGCGTTTGTATTGGAGATAGCCGATTTGCGGCACATGAATGCCGGGACTGTTGCGCGCTTTGCCGGCATTGACGATCGCACAGCGGCGACGGCGTTGACCCACGCGATCTTGAGCGTCGCACAGGGCGAACTACCCGAGCCCGCCAGCGACGAGTTCTACTTGCATGAGATCGTAGGCGCCGAAGTCCTCGATGCACAAACACAAACGCGTGTCGGTGTGGTGAGCGGCATCTTGGAGACCAACATCGAACTCATCGAAGTGCGCCTGGACGCCGGTGGCACGGCGCTCCTGCCCGTGTCCGCCGACGCGATCGAATCCCTCGGCCGCATCCAGGGGCAGATCGTCGTGCGGGACATCGAGGACTGGCGCAGCGAATGACATTTGTTTTCGATGTCTTGACACTATTCCCGCCTCTGCTGATGCCGCTGCAGGAGGAGAGCCTCTTGGGCAAGGCGCGGCGCGAAGGCGTGTTGGATTTCGCGCTGCACAATTGGCGCGAGTGGGCCACCGATCGGCACCGCGTCGTCGACGATGCGCCGTTCGGCGGTGGTCCGGGGATGGTGTTGAAGCCGGATCCAGTGCTGGCGTGCCTGCGCGATGTCCGCAAACAGCGGCTGGATTCTCCCGTAGTCCTGCTGTCGCCGGGCGGAACGCGCTTCGATCAGGCTACGGCACAACGCTGGAGCACGGGGTCCGGCCTCATCCTGTTGTGCGGTCGCTACGAAGGCTTTGATGCGCGCATCGAGCGCGAGGTCGACGCCATCGTGTCGATCGGCGATTTCGTGCTCAACGGCGGCGAAGTGGCGGCGATGGCGATCATCGAGGCGGTGGCGCGCCTCTTGCCAGGCGTGGTGGGCAATGCCGGCTCCTTGACTGAGGAATCGCACACGAGTGGCCTCTTGGAGTACCCACACTACACGCGGCCGCGCGACTTCGAGGGCCAGGAAGTGCCCGAGGTGCTGATGGGCGGCAATCACGCGGCGATTGCCCTGTGGCGACGGCGCCAAGCGCTGTTGCGCACGGCACAAAGACGTCCTGACCTGCTTGCCAGCGTCCAGATTGCGCCCCAAGATGCCGCGTGGCTTGCTGCTGCCTTGGCTGCTGCGCCAGATCCAGAGCCTTGACTTTTTGGACACAATGTCTATCTTCCTCGCCCTCGTTCACTTCCCCTGCCTCAACCGGCGCGGCGAAGTGGTGGCCACCGCGCTGACGAATGTCGACATCCACGACCTGGCCAGGTCGGGGCGGACCTTCGGAACTGCCGGTGTCTACATCGTGACGCCGATTGACCTGCAGCTCCGGATGATCGAGGAGATCCTCGGCCACTGGACAGAAGGTCAGGGCGCCAAGCACGAACGGCGAGCCGAGGCGATGCGACGCGTGCGGGGTGTGCCCTCGCTGCAAGGCGCCGCGGAGGACATCGAGAAGCGGACGGGTACGCCGCCGTTGTGGGTGGTCACCGGCGCGCAGATGCAGACGCCGAGCGTCAGTTTTGCCAACTTGCGTAAGCAGTTGCGCGAGAATGACCGGCCGGTGCTGCTGGTGTTCGGTACGGGATGGGGGCTGGCGCCCGAGGTGATCGAGCGCGCCGATCTGCGCCTGCCGCCGATCAGCCGCGATCCCGACCTCGTGGACCTGGACAGTCCGTACAACCACCTGTCGGTGCGAGCCGCGGTGGCCATCGCCTTGGATCGCCTGCTCGGTGATCGGTAAGGCAACGATTTCAGGCACTGCGTGCGGTGCCTTCAAGGCGGCCGGCTGAGACCGGCGCCGAATTGGTCGCAAGTCCCCAGATTTTGAGGGACCGCTGCAAACCTGTGAGAAGCAAGGAGTCTTTCCATGAAGCTTGTCGACTATGTTCAGAGTGGCCATTTGCGCTTCGATCTGCCGGAGTTCCGCACCGGCGACACCATCCGCGTCCATGGCCGCATCATCGAAGGCGACAAGGAGCGCGTGCAGATCTACGAGGGTGTCGTGCTGCGCCGCAGCGGCATGGGCATCAACTCGAGCTTCACGGTCCGCAAGATCTCCAACGGCATCGGCGTCGAGCGCGTGTTTCCGCTGCACAGCCCGCGCATCTTGAAGCTCGAAGTCGTGTCGTCCGGCAAGGTGCGCCGCTCGCGCATCTACTACCTGCGCGCCCTGCAGGGCAAGGCAGCGAAACTGCGCCGCATCGATCAGTAGGGCTCCAGCTCCAGCCACTCGATGTGTTCGCCCGCCGCGTGCAGGGTCACGAGGACGACGGCCACTTCAATGCGCGCCAGATCCTGCTGATCGCACAGCGTTTGCGCCATCCGCCACAGCCGCTGACGCTGGCGTTTCTGCAGACGTTCGGCCTGCACAGGCCGGCCCTGCGAGGTCTTGACTTCGAGCAGCAGGCCGGCGCACTTGCCGCCTTCGTCTCGAAAACACACGACATCTGCCTCGCCGCGCCCGATGCGGACGTTGGTGCGCCCGGACGGCCAGCCGCGCTCGGCTGCGAGGCGCAGCGCGATCGCTTCGCCACGGCGGCCTGTCTCGTGGGCGTCGATCATCGCAGCGGCAGCCCCTGCACAAGCGGCAGCGCGGCTGCGCAAAGCCGTGCCACAGGGGCGAAGCTGCGGCGGTGGATGGGCGCAACGCCCAGGCGTTCCAGCGCGTCGAGGTGCATCGGCGTTGGATATCCTTTGTGGATCGCCAAGCCATAGCCGGGAAACTGCGCGTCCAGCTGCACCATGAGCGCGTCGCGGTGCACCTTGGCCAGCACCGACGCGGCGGCAATGCAAAGGCTGCGGGTATCACCTTTGACTACAGTGTGTTGCGGCATCCGTGCAAAGCCGGGAACCGGCATGTGCCCGTCGACCAGCAAGACGGCCGGCAGCGGCAGTCCCCGCGCCTGCAACTGGTGACAGACGCTCTCGGCCGCCTCGCGCATGGCCCAGAGCGAAGCGCCCAGGATGTTCATGCGGTCGATGCGCGCCTCGTCCGCGGCGACAATGGCGAAGGCCAGCGCTGCCTGCTCGATGCGCGGCACCAGCGCTTGGCGGCGGGCATGAGTCAGCAGCTTGGAATCATTCAGACCCGTCAGGTCCGCTTGGTCGCGCAGCACGACCGCTGCGGCCACCACGGGGCCAGCCAACGGGCCGCGGCCCACCTCGTCCGTTCCCATCAGCGGCCAGAGCCCGATGGTGCGGCAGTGCGCCTCGACTTCGCCACAGCGCGCAGGACCGGTGGTGTGCGGTAGATCCAATGCATCGGGTTTCTTTGCCATCCCGCGAGCCTGCCAGAAACGGCGCAGTTGGCAACGGCGCAGGGCGATCTATGGCGCGACCGTGACCGTACGACCCTGCTCGACGTCGGATTCGCTCACTGTCACGCGCCGGGGCAGCAGCGCTGCCGACGCGATGTCCGCGTGGCCCGGATAGGGCACGTGCAATTGGAACTGTCCGGCATGACAAGTTGTTTCGGCAGTGTAGACGAAGGCCCGGCCCGCGTCGCTTTGTTGCGGCATGCGCACTTGCACGGTGCTTCCTGAACAGGAGCCGTGCAAGATGGCACCCGCGACGCGCTCGAAGATCTTGCATGCCGGTATGCGTTTGTTGGGTAGGCCAGCGGGAAAACCGCAGTCATGGCGCAAGCGAAACTGCGGCAGCGCCGGCTGACTCGCGCTGGCACTGCCGTCGTGGCCGAACAGTTGACCTTGCAGCGTCGGCAACCGCGTCGGTGGCAGCCCCAGCAGCGCGCGATGTGCCGGCGTCGTGCCGGTATCCTGAGGCTGCAGAACAACATACCGCACGCGGCGCCGATCCAGAAGCGCGCCCCTCTGTGGCGGATCGCCGAACAGCATCGCCGCGGTGTCGGCAAAGGAATCGGCATGGGCACCGTGGTAGAACGCGCCCGCGAGTACGGGGCGCTCGGCCAGGTAGGCAATGTGCGGACCTGCGTCCCACAGGGCGAGGACGGTGTACGGGACAGAACCGTGGGTACTTCGCGAGCCAACGGGCGGCGTGTGGGCCGCCAGCCATTCGCTGGCATCAAGGGTCGCGAGGCCGGCTCGCGTCAGAAGCGTCATGTTGGCATAGACTTGCGCGGATGGGACCAGCGCGACCAGGCTCAGTGCTGTGAGCGCGATGCGGCCACCGAGGCGTGCCCGGCGCCACGCTGTCACCAGCACTGCAGCCAGAGCGGCCGCACCCGGCACGGCCAGCACCACACCGAAGCGCATCTGCAACAGCATGAGAACACAGCCGGACAGACCCAGCGCCGCCAATGCCCAAGCGTCCGGCGAGCCCTTCTGGCGCGCGAGCCACACCAGCGCGATCGGCACGACAGGCAACGCGAGCGACCACAGACCGAGCAGTTCGCCGGGCGCAAACCACGCCGGTTCGGATTCCTCCACCAAGGCCAAGGCGCCGGAACGGCCAACGAACTGCGCGGCACCCGGCAGCAAGAGGGCCAGCACGACGACGGCCAAGAGCGCGGCAACCCCCGATGCGCCCAGCAGGCACTTGAGGCCGCGCGGGACCAGATGTGCGAGGGCAATCGCAGCCAACGCGCCAGCCGCGGCGAGCACCGTACTGAGCGCCGAGGCTTCGTAGTAGGCGAAACCGCCGCGGCGTAGGGCATCGGGGCCGCACAGCAGCGCCGTCATGGCAAACGCAACCGCGGTCGCGCGCAGGGTCGCCGCCGCCGCAGCGGGCTGCCCCATCTGCACACCCCGCAGCGCTGCGACAACGGCCGCGCCACCGACCAGACCCATGTGCAGGGGCGCCGCCGTCACCGCGAAGTGCAAGGCAGCCAGGGCCACACCTGCCAGCAGCCCGCACACCACAACCTGAAGCGCCTGTTTCGCTTGCTGTGCCGACAGGATCGCCAGCAGCGCCAGCGACGGCAGCGCAATCTCGAAGACGTGGTGATCCACGCGGCCAAAACTGCTTTGCAGCGCATGGCCGGGCAACACAGCGGCAAAACCGGCGGCGACCAGTGCCGCCGCCGACCCGAAGATGCGTCGGGTCAAGAAGTAAACGACGAGAATCGCAAGCAACCCGAGCACTGGCATCGTGTTGTTCGCCGCCAGCTGAATCTGGTGGCGTGTCGCCTGGGTGCCGTATTGCAGACGCGCGACACCGGCACACAGCGCGGCGAATCCATCTGGATAGGGCACGGCGGCACCGATGGGCGCATTGAGCAGGCGATCCCAGTGCGGTGGCACACCGGTGCGAACCGTTTCTTCGATACGCCAGAGGTGGTAGCTGGTGTCCGGATCCCAGGGCGCAACCATGCGCTCGCCGTTGAACACTTCGGCCGCGAACAGGCTGCGCAGGGCAAGCCCCACCAGCAGGATCGGTATCAGCAACAGCGGCGGTCCTGCGCGCATCTTGGTTTCCTCGCGGCCGCGGCGGTGAGGACAACGACGGTACACGCGACCTCGGATCGTCGCAAGGTTGCGCGGATGCCGCCGGCGGTGGTTGCCGCGGCGCCGGTTCTGTCCCATCCTACGGGCCGGCCACCACGCTTGCCTTGCTCCGACAGACCCCCTGGCCACTCATTCGCAACTTATCGATGCGATTCATTTCTCTCAGAGGTTTCCATGAAGGTCGCCATCATCGGCCTTGCCCAGAGTGGCAAGACCACGCTGTTCCAAGCGCTGACGGGCGCGGACGCGAGCAAACAAAAGGGTGGCATGGCGATCGGCACGGTCAAAGTTCCTGACGCGCGGGTGGACAAGCTCTCCGAAATGTACCAGCCGAAAAAGACTACGCATGCCACGATCGAGGTGGTTGAGGCGCACGCGCCGCGCGGGGCCGAAGGACGTTCGGCGGGGCTCGACGCCGCGTTCCTGAACGTGTGCAAGCCGATGGACGCGTTCTTGCTGTGCATCCGCGCGTTCGATGAAGAGGGGCTCTGCGACCCCAAGGCGGATGTCGAGGCGGTGATCGCCGACATGCTGCTGGCGGACTTGATGGTGGTGGAGAATCGCCTCGAGCGCATTGCGACCGACGCCAAGAAGGGCAAGTCGAATGCCACGCCGGAAGAAGTGCAAGCGCTCGAGCGCGCCAAAGCGTTGCTGGATGCTGGCAAGCTGATGCGCGATGAACCTGCAGTCGCGAATTCGCCGCTCTTGCGCAACTATGCCTTGCTGACCTCGCGCCCGATCCTGGTCATCCTGAGCACGGGCGATGCGGACACGCAGACACCGACGGATGCGGTGCTGGCGCGCCATGGTTTGCCGGTCTTTGGCCTGCCGGGCTTTGCGTGTTGCGCCAAGGTCGAGGAGGAGATTCAAGGCCTGCCCCAAGCCGAAAGACCAGCGTTTCGCGAAGCCATGGGCATCACGGAGCCCGTGCTGGACGTGGTGGTGCGCGAAGTCTACCGGGCACTGGGGCTGATTTCCTTCCTGACTTCGGGTGAGGACGAAGTGCGCGCGTGGACGATTCGCGACGGCACCCTGGCGCCACGCGCGGCGGGCGCGGTGCACACGGACATCGAAAAGGGGTTCATCCGCGCGGAAGTGGTGTCGTTCGAGGACTTCGTGCGCCTGGGTTCAGAGGCGGCGGCGCGGCGCGCCGGAAGGTACCGGCTGGAGGGGCGGGAGTATGTGGTGCAGGATGGAGATATTGTGAACTTTCGCTTCAATGTCTAGCTGCACGCGCCATGGATGAAACACCGCCCGTCAGGAGCCGCACCATGAACGAGGCCCAGCAAGTCGACAACCAGGTAGAATTCGACCCCTTTCTCTTTGATCTCGATGCCGTGCGCAAACTCGCGTCGGACGCGGTCGTGCGGCGCGGCTTGCAGTACTTCAAGGACAATTGCGTCATCGACATCGGCTGGAACGCCGAACGGCTGTGGGCGACAGTCGCCGGGCAGTCGTTGTGCACCTATGAGGTCGAAGTCGCGGCCGATGGTGCGGGCGAGCCGCTGCTGGACTGCTCCTGCCCCTTTGACCAGGAGCCGGTGTGCAAGCACATCGTTGCGACATTGCTGGCGTATGCCGCGCGCCAGGCCGTCAGGCCCGAGCAGGTGCAGTCCGCGACGGACAAGGCGCTGGCCGAGCGCCAGCAGTCCGCGCGCACCGAAGTGCTGTTGGAGCACATCGCTGGCGAGCCCTGGTTCGGCACCTGGCTCGCGCGCTCGGTGAATTCCTCGGGCGCCGCATTGCGTCCGTACCGCGTGGTCATTCGTTCGCTGGATGAGCGCCTGAATACGTGTACTTGCCCAGATTTCGCCGGCAACCGCCTGGGCACCTGCAAGCATGTTGAGGCTGTCTTGGTGCGCCTGCACAAGCGCCTGAAGAACAAGAAGAAACCGCAGAAGCCGCGCACAGCGGTCGTGCACCTGGCCTGGGACGTGCCCGAGGCGCCGCAGGTCCGGGTGCGCCGGCCGCCGGTCTTGGGCATTGATGCCCGCGATGCGCTCGACCGTCACTTCGACGCGGCGGGCTTCCTGCGCGGCCAATTGCCAGAGGCCTGGTTCGCGCTCGAATCGGAACTGGCTGGCTTGGAAGAGATTTCGCTGGGCGAGGATGCCGCCAGTCACGCCCGTCGCCTCGCCGAGGACGTGCTGCACCGCCAGCGCACGGCGCAAATCCGTGCCGAGTTCGCCCGCCAGGGCCGCCACGTGCCGGGCATCCGCCTGCCGCTGCTGCCGTATCAAGTGGAAGGCGCTGCGTTTCTTGCGGCGACAGGCCGCGCCCTGCTCGCCGACGACATGGGCCTGGGCAAGACGGTGCAGGCCATCGCGGCAGCGCACTGGCTCATCGAACACGAGGGCGCGCGCCGGGTTCTGGTCGTAGCGCCCACATCAAACAAGAAGCACTGGGCCGACGAGGTGCGCAAGTTCACCGGCCATGCGGCGCAAGTCGTCGATGGACCTGCCAAGACGCGCGAGTTGGTCTACGCGAGCGCCGTGCCTTTCCTGATCGTGCACTATGAGACGGTGCGCAGCGACCAGAGCCTGTTGTGCGACAAGTATCCGCCGGACATCCTGATTCTCGATGAGGCCCAGCGGATCAAGAACTGGCGTACGCGCACAGCCGCGATCATCAAGACGATTCCGGCGCGCTTCGTCTTCGCGTTGTCAGGCACGCCGCTGGAGAATCGTCTGGAGGAGCTGTACAGCCTGATGCAGCGCATCGATGGACGGCTGCTGGGTCCTTTGTGGCGCTTCAAGCTCGACTTTACGGTGACGGACGAGCGCGGCAAGGAGCTGACCTACCGCAATCTCGGCGAGTTGCGCCGGCGGCTGGCGAGCGTGATGCTGCGCCGCGACCGCGCCGTCATCGCCGACCAACTGCCGGCGCGCACCGACCAGACCCTGATCGTGCCGATGACGCCGCACCAGAAAGGTCTGCACGATGAGGCGGTTCAAGCTGCCGGTACCATCGCGCAGCGCGGCACGAAGCGGCCGTTGACGTCCGCAGAAGAAAAGCTGCTGATGGCCGCGCTGCAGAAGGCGCGCATGGCCTGCAATGCTGCGGGACTGGTGGACAAGCTGACCGTCGGCTCGCCCAAGCTCGATGAGTTCGCGCGGCTGATCGAGACGCTGTGCCTTGGCGAAGGCCGCAAGGTCGTTGTGTTTTCCCAGTGGGAGCTGATGACCCGCATGGCCGCGGCGGTGCTCGACCAGCTCGGCGTGCGCTACTGCAACCTGCATGGCGGTATTGCCGCGAAATCACGTCCGGATCTCATCGATCGCTTCAACACCGACCCCGAAGCCATGGTGTTCCTGTCCACCGATGCCGGCTCGACGGGCCTGAACCTGCAGGTCGCGAGCGCGATGATAGTTCTGGATCTGCCGTGGAATCCAGCTGTTCTCGATCAACGCATCGCGCGCATCCACCGCCTGCGCCAAGCGAGCAACGTGCTGATCATCACGCTTGTGGCCGAGAACAGCTACGAGGAGCGGGTCGGCGCGCTGATTGCCGGCAAGCGCGACCTGTTCGCAGCGGCGATGGGCCAGGACGATGCAGCCGAAGTGGTTGGCGTGTCGAAGAAGATGCTGGCGCTGGCGATGGAGGCGCTCGGGCCGCAAGACGGTCAGCCGCGACAGGAAGATCAAGCGGACCCTGCAGTTGCGCAGCCCTCCGCGGAAGCGGAGCTGGACGACCGGCCGTCGCTCGCTGTTGCCGCGCCGCTGGAGGTGGAGCCGGAGCTCCAGCCGCTGCCCCAGCCGGAGTTCGAGCCGGAGTCCGACCGGGAGTCCGACCCGGAACGTCTGGGCATGGCGGGTCGTGAGGAAGCAGAGCCCAATGTTGACCCGGTGTTGGCAGCGATCGCCGCGTTATCGCAGCGGCTGGTGACGCACCTGGAGCAAGTGCTGGTCGCGCGCGGCGGGCTGCTGGCGGTGGTGGACGAAGTGACCGCGGCGGTCAATGCGACAGGACTGGCGATTGCCGATGAATTCAAGACGGAAGTCGCCGTCCTCGATGTGCGCACGTGGGCGACGCTGCAGCGGTTGGGCCAGGACATGGGCGCCGAGACGCGTTGGCGGCGCAGTGACGTGGCAGCCGTTCCGCAAGAATCTCCGCTCATGGTGCAGGCGCGGCGCAAACTGGCGGCGGCTGGCGTGCTGCTGGACGGCGATTGCGCAACGGAAGCCGTGCCGCTGCTCGCCGACGCACTCGGTCTGCGCCTGGCGCTGCGCGCCGGCCGGGTCGATGTGCCAGGACCCGCGCACGAGGCGGCGTGGCTGTTCGGAGAACTGCTGCCTCAGGGCCTGGCGACGGCGCAAGAGGCCGGGCTGTTGCTGCAACTGCGCGGAATGCAAAGTGCCGATGCGTTGCCGGGCGAAATGGTGCGCGGGCTGCTGGCGGCGGTGGCAGCCTGCCCATGACGGGATGTCAGAAGTCGATGGACGAAAACGCATTTCTGAACAAGGCCGCGGCACCGAGCGAGGCGGAGTTGGCTGCCGCGCTCGGGCCCGCGAAGCCCATTTGGGACCAGTTGGTCCACGAACTTGCGGTGTCCTGCGGCGTGGACACGCAGGAGTGGCATTGCTACTCGCGCAAGGCTGGCTGGTCGCTGCGCTGCAAGCAAAGAAAACGCGCGATTGTCTACGTGATTCCCTGCCACGGCTGCCTGCGCGTGGCGTTTGCCCTCGGACACAAGGCCGTCGACGCCGCGCGCCAAGAGGGGCTGCCGCAATCGATCGTGAAAATCATTGATGAATCACGGCGTTATGCGGAAGGAGCCGGCGTGCGCCTGGATGTCGCTGGCGCGGCGGACATCGCAGCCGTTCGGACGTTGGCGCTGATCAAGATTCGTCACTGATGCCTATGCCACTGCGAACGGCCACTCGCCGCAGTCCGGTCAGCGGTCGGAGCGAATGCGCGTGTGGACCGTGCCGAAGTCGTAGACGCAGCGCGCCCCACGTGACGCGACCACGACATCGGGCAGCCCTTCTGCATTGCGTCGTTCGAGCAGGTGGGCGTAACTGCCAAAGCCGCCGCCGCGCAGGAAGTAGTGCCAGGTGTCACGCGACTCGAACAACGGATCGCGCTTGCCGGCGGCCAGGCGGTGCGCCGCGTCGACGAACGAGTCTGCTACCCATTCCCATTGGTTGCCGGCCATGTCGACAGCGCCGTAAGGGCTCTGGTTGGCAAAGGATCCGACGGGCGCGGCCCCAGCAAAACCGTCGTCCGGGTCGCTGCGCAGGCCGAAGCGGCATTCGCGTCCGCAGAAATTGGCCTGGCTGCCGGTCCACGGCGCGTCACCCCAAGGCTGGATAGGGCCGGTGGGTCCGCGCGCGGCCGCCTCGAACTCCGCCTCTGTCGGCAGCCGTCCGCCGCGAAAGGCGCAGAACAGTGCCGCTTCCTGGCCGGTGGGAAAGATCGCTGGCGCACGGTCGGGATCGCCATTGGTTTTCGGGACGCGTGGACACACGCGAGCGTCGCTGCAACGCGTTGCTGCCGCCACGGTCGCTTCGGTGCGATCGACGCAGAAGGGCGAGACGTAGACCTCGACTTGCGGTCCCTCATCGGCGAACCACTGCTCGTGCCACCAACCGAGCGCTGCTTGTTCGCGCGGCCTGACACGCTGCGCGACGACATCGTCCGGGTAGCCGAATTTCGTGGCGCCACCGGGGACGAAACAAGCGCCTTGAGGGCAGGGGCCGCGCACGCATGAGCCGTCGCGGGGATGCTGAGGCGGCAAGCCACCCGCGGGTATCGGCAACGGGGATGTAGCCGTGATTGTAGCGGGTGCGGCCGGGGCCGGGGCATGCTGGGCGAGCAACTCCGCCACGCGCGGCGCCAGCGCAGCGAAGACGATGGCGGCATGCTCGTCGCGGCCCAAGGCCGTCATGTGACAGTTGTCCGTGAAGCGTTCCATGCCGCCGCGGAGCAGGCCCGCGACGTCAATGAGACCGGCGCCAGAAGCGGCGGCAAACGCCGTAACATGGCGATTGTACTCGGCAAGCTCTGCCGCATAGCGCGCCGTCGTCCCCAACAGCGGCCACAAGTAGCGAAGATTCGTTTCCAATTCATCCAGATCCTTGGGCGGCAGGCGAGCATAGTCGGGCGCGGCAAAGGTCGACACGTAGAAATCGAAACCCAGACGCCAGGCCATGCGCGACATCGACCAGTAGTTCTCCATGGGTTCGAGGAAGATCCGTTGGCGGAACCAGGGTAGTTCTGCGGGCGAGGCAGCGCGCGGCCACAGCAGCGACCAAAGACCCTGGGATCGTGGAGGAACCTCGAAGTCGTAGGACGTCGTTCCCGGATGGCGCAAGGACTCGATGCCGGCCAGTGACAGCGCGTGTGTGACCATCAAGTCATTGAAACCTTCATAAAACACGACGATGTGAGGTTTCCAGCGCGGCAGGTAGCTGGTCATCATCAGCAAGGTCGTGTAGGAACTGCTGGAAGATACGCCCATGTTGATGACTTCGACCTTGCCGGCGCCAAAACGTTGATCCATGCGCGAGGCGACGAGGGCGGGGTGGCCGTCATAGGTCGTCGAACCGCCGACGAACACGATGCGAACCACGCCTGGCGCGGTCTGCTCGTGCTTGGGCGGCGCTGGAAATGCACCCTCTGGGTAGTGGTCGAACGTAGTCCATGTCGGCGCGCCAGAGCCTCCGCCCGGCTTCTTGGTCGGGACGGCTGCAGGAAAGCGCTTCGGATTCAGGACGCCGTCGATCGTCAGGACCTTCATCGCGCCGGTCGATTCCGCCAGTATTCGTGCAATATCAGGGTGCTGTGCCAGCGGCGCCCGCCATGCCATCCACGTGACGATGCGGGCGATCACTTCCGCGACCACGAGCGCGACGGCCAAGACCCAGAGCAGGCGCAGACGGTTGTGTCGCATCGGAACATCCCCTCGCTGTTCTGGAAGGTGCACAAGCTCTCGCGGTCGGCAGCCGGCAGCACGCAGCGGCCGCGCAAGCCGCGCTGTTCACGGCGCTGTCAGAACGATCCGCTCGCCTGCCGCGATCGGTCCGTGCACGCTCGTCTTGCCCCCGGGCCACGTGACCGTCAACTTGTCGACCCTTGCTGCGCTGCCCAGGCCGAAGTGCACGCTCCAAAGGCCGGTCCCGCCGAAACCGCTGTTGCCAATCAATTGACGCACCTGCTTTTTGCCTGCGATCTCCGCAACGAGGCGGGTACCGACAGCCGCCGTGTTGCCGGGCTTGCCTTTGAGCCGCACGACGACGGACGTGCCGGGCTTGGCGAGGTCGTTGCGCAGGATGCGCAGGAAGCCGTCGCGCCTCACTTGCAGGATGTCGAGGTCGCCGTCGCGGTCGATGTCCACTGCGGTCTGCGCGACGGCGGTGAAGTCCATCGTCTGCCAGATCGGGATGGGCGTATTGAACGGCTCGAAACCCTTGCCCTGCAAATTGCGGAAGTACAGATCGCGTTGCGGCACTTTGGGTTGTGCCTGGCACGATGCGAGTTGTTCGAGGCTGCCTGCGGGCGCCAAGGCGGCGACGCCGATGTAGATGTCCAGCCAACCGTCCTGATCGAAATCCACGAGCAGCGGATCCCAGCAACTGAGATCGTGGGTCGCAGCGGCGAGCCCCCAAGCTGCAGCGACTTCGTCAAATGCCAAGGGCAGTGATCCGGCAGGTTTTTTCTGCAGATAGAGCGGCATGGGGCCGGCGTCGCCCATGGTGAGATCGAGGAGCCCGTCGCCGTCGAGATCGCCGACCCCCCACCCCATATGGTGGGCGTAGGGAAGAAAGCCAATGTCAGTTGCATACTTCTTGAGCCCCCCCCCTCATTATGCAGCAGCAGGTGGTCCGCCTTGTCGTTGCCGACGAGCACATCCATCGCACCGTCCTGGTCGATGTCCACGGCTGTCACTTCGGTCAACCAGCCGCCTGGGGCGAGCGCCCACTTGGCCGTAGCGTCGACCCATTGCCCGCCTGATTTCGAGAACATGCGATCCTGCATGGACGCATCTGGCAAGACCTTGCCGCTATCTTGGCAATGGAAGTCGGTTCCGGCATAGGCGCACGAAAATCCGTCGCAAGAGCCGTAGAAGGAGCCCGCGCCCACGAAGATCTCGCTTTGTCCATCGCCATCGAAATCGGCCCAGGCGGCCGAAGCAGCGGCAAAGTCCATGACGGGCGGCAGGACCTTGTCGGTCCTGTCCGAGAAGGCGCCTTTGCCGTCGTTGTGCAAGTAGGTAAAGCCTGCGACGGTGCCGAACAGCAAGTCGAGCAAGCCATCGTCGTCCATGTCTGCGGCAGCGCAACCGACATCTGAGAACTTCGGCGACCCATAGAACGGCGAGAGGACATGAATCGGCGCCCCGCCATGCAGCAGGGCGACATCGACGGCCAGGCTGCCATTGGCTGAGCGCACGACAAGAAGGTCGTCCCAGTCATCGCCGTCCAGATCGGCGCCGATGGTGCAGAAGCCGTGGTTGGTGTTCTTGCTGAAGTAGAGGAAACCGAAACTCTTTGTGACATCGACCCAGGCGGCGCCCGGCAGCGCCGTCACATCAATTGGCTCGTAGCCAGGGTAGGGGATGGTCACATCCGATCCGGACGGCGGCGCGTCGGGCCCCGCTGGCGTATCCAACTGCGCGCCGCCTGCTTGGTCGGCGGCGGCATCGGCGGGCGGGGCGGGCGCTGCCGCCTGACCACATGCGGTGAAAACGACAACAACCAGGACCATGACAAGTCGAAGCATCATCCGCCTTCCCACGGCAGCGTATCGTACAGGCGCACCGTGCGCCGCACTTCGCCCCACGTCTGGGCCACTGGGTCCTGAACCTGGACGCGCAGTTCGAGCCACCTGCCGCACACGAGGCCCGACTCGCTGCCCTCAATCGGAAAAATGACCGGTGTGCCTGGGTGATTCGCATCGATGTTCGTGTAGGCATGCGTCGCTGCCGGGTCTGGCGTCGCGTACCACATGGCCTCGGTCCCCGTGCCAGCCAGGGCGCAGTCGATGTGCGAGGTGGTCCGCGCAAGCAGCTTGACCTTGGGCTCTTGATGCCCGGGAAGGCGCAGGCGCCAGCCGACCCAGACATGGATGCCACCCTGGGGGCCGTGTGTGATGGGCACCCATTGACCGTCGGCGTAAGGCACGAAGGCGCCTGCCTGGCCCACGCCCATCTCCACGGTCAGGACCGGTGCCGGCACGGGCGCGGCGCCGAAAAAGGGTGGTGGATCCATAGCACATGGGCAATGTTCCGGCATCGGCACATCGGCCACGACGGCATCACTGGCAGGAACGGCGGCAAAGCACACGCCCGGCGCGGCTTGGACCGACACGTCTTCAAATGGATAGGACGCGGCATCGGGGTGCAGGCAGGCAGGCGCGTCAGGCGCCGCGTCGCCCACGCCAGCCCCATCGGCGGCCGCAGTGGGAGCCGTGCATGCGGCCAGCGCGACACTCGCCATGACAAGCCACCGCGAGGCGATGTCGCCCTGCGATTTTGTGGGCTTGCGCGCGTCGATGGTGCTCACCGTGAGAGCGTACCAGAGCTTGCGCGGACGGCGCAAGTCCATGTCGTCAGGACGCAGATGCGCCGCCGGGGCGTTGCCGCCTGCGTCTGGACGCCGCCTGCACGGGCAAGGTTGTTTCGCAGCGGGGCGTTGCCTATACTGCCGCGATGGCACTGGCTTTGCGGTGGCAGACTTGTTTGACTTCAGGGGTATGGCCAACGGAGGGTGCATGACGCGGCTGGTGTGCAAGGGCAAGTCGAACGGGGCGCAACTGTTCGCGGTATTGGCACTGCTGGCGGGGTTGGCCACGCTGGCCGTGAGCAGCTGCTCCAACACGGTGCAAGGCACGGTCGCGAAGGGCGACATCAAGTCCGGTGTGGATATCCAGATCAAGGACTTCAACATCGGCCAACCCGACGCCGTGGATATCGCGATCGAGGAAGATGTGCCGCCGCCGTTGCCAGGCCAGTTCCTGTCTGTCTGCGCTTCGGACAATGACTGCGACTCCGGCATCTGCGTCGACTCGGCCGACGGCAAGGTCTGCACCAAGACCTGCGGCGACTGCCCAAAGGGCTACAAGTGCAGTGAATACTCCGTGTCAGGCATCGACAAGGCGTATGTCTGCCTGCCGCGTTTTCGCCGCTTGTGCGACCCGTGCAACGCCAACACCGACTGCAACGGCAGCGGCGACAACGGCAACGTCTGCATGGGTTTTGGCGCACCTGGCAGCTTTTGCGGCGCCCTGTGCGACGAGATCAAACCGGACTGCCCCAAGGGCTACGAGTGCCAGGCAGTGATGGACGGCGTGACCGGTCTGCAGAGCCACCAATGTGCGCGGGCGAGCGGCATCTGCGAGTGCAGCACTGCCGCCAAGCTGCTGGGCCTCAAGACCACGTGTTCAAACAAGAACATCAGCGGCACCTGCACCGGCGATCGCATCTGCACGGCGACGGGCCTGGGCCAGTGCGGCGCCGCGGTGCCCAAGCCCGAGGAATGCAACGGCATCGACGATGACTGCAATGGCAAGACCGACGACTTCACCGACTCGTCGACTTGCGACATCAAGAACGAATTCGGCACCTGCAAGGGCAAGGTCAAGGATTGCGTCGCGGGCGAGGCGATCTGCGACGGCCCCAAGCCCAAGCCTGAACAATGCAACGGCATCGACGACAACTGCGACGGCAAGACCGACGAGGGTCTTTGCTCAGACGGCGACCCTTGCACCAACGACGTCTGCAACACGGACGGCTCGTGCAACCACATTCAACTCGCGGGCATGGCGTGCGATGACGGCAGCCTGTGCACGCAGACCGACAAATGCCTGGCCGGCAAGTGCGTCGGCGGCAACGAGATGAACTGCGACGACAAAGACCCTTGCACGACGGACACTTGCGACCCGTTCACCGGCTGCGTGCACAAGCCCGCTTCCGATGCGGTATGCACAGATGACGGCAACAAGTGCACGATCGACGTGTGCAAGGACGGCTCGTGCCAGCACCCGCAGGCCAACGACGGCACGGCTTGCGCGGACGATGGGCAGGCTTGCACGCTGGACCAATGCAAGGTCGGCACCTGCGTCCACACACCCGCGGATGGCCTGCCGTGCACCGACGATGGCAAGGTGTGCACCGACGATGTGTGCAAGGCCGGCGCCTGCACGCACACCAACGGCAGCGGCAAGTGTGAGGACGGCAACTCGTGCACCGAGGGCGATACCTGCATGAACGGCACTTGCCTGCCCGGACCGAAGAAGACGTGCAACGACAACAACCCTTGCACGACAGATAGTTGCAACCCGAGCATCGCGGGCGGCTGCGTCTACGACAACAACGACTGGGCCGCATGCCAGGTGGCCGGCTCGACCGAATGCCCGGTCGGGCAGTGCGCAGGCGGTTTCTGTTCCTCCAAGCCCAACGTCACGTGCCAGACGAAGATCAAGATCGACCTGTGCGGCAGCGTCGACGCCGCTGGCGTATGCACCGGGTCCGGCAAGTGTGCGGCAACGCCGGGTAGCATCAAGGGCGTCACCGGCTGCCCGAACTGCAAGAGCGCTTGCCTCGTCTGCTACGGCATTCCGGTCTGCCTCGACTTCCTGCTCGCCTCATCGCCCTGAGAATTCGTTGACTTCGCATTCGGTCGGCTTCTTGTTGGGCATTCCGCGGCAAATTGGCCGGCAGCACCGTGTGGCGTTACACTGCCGCCATGCCCAGCCCCGCGCGCCACAGCCGCCATGAATCCAAGCGATCCCGCGCAGTAGGCGTGCGCTTGGAGGCTTGCGCATGAAGGGGCGTCCGCAGCGCGCGGCGCCGCCTCGGCACCGGTTCTGGATTGGCCTGCGCTGGCTGGCGCGGGCGCTGTACCTGCTGATCGTGCAAAGTCTGGTCGGCGCAGTCGCTTTTGCGTTGCTCATCTACTTCGCCGTCAACTCACCGTCGGCGGCGGCACTGGTCGGCGAAGGGCTGTCGCACATCTTGCCGGGGCAGATTCGGCTGACTGCGCTGCGCTGGGGGCCATCGCCGGGTCACGTGGCGCTGCGGCGTTTGCGCATCCTGGCGCCGGGCGGCCGCCTCGTCATTGCGGCGGACAGCGCTGAAGTGCAACTCGATTGGCTGCGTCTGACTTATGCGCTGGCGAGCGGCGAAGGGCCTCTGGCGCTGCACGTGATCAAGGCCAGGCTGAGCGGTGCCGAGGTGCGCCTCGAGCAGGATCGTTTGGGCCATCTGCTGTTGCCACTTGCATTTTCGCCGGCGGATCAGCCGCCGGACGGCAAGAAGGGCCGGCCCTTTCACCTCGATGTCGACACGGTGCAGGGGCGCGACATCCGCTTTGTGCTGGATATGCCGGAGATAACGATCAAAGCCGACGGCGGTCGTCTCGATGGCAGCTTCCACCTGAAAGTCGGCGGCAAGGACAAGCCGTGGATGGCGTGGAATGCCCGCAATATCGCGGTATCGCAAGCGTTCGTCCGCATCGACGCGATGCGGCAACTGCCGGCGATTCCGCTGGCGACGGCGCAAGTGGCCGACGCGATGGGAACTTTTGAGCGCGTCGACGTCACGGGCGCGAATCTGGTGACCGGGCTGGAAGGTCCATGGTTTGCGCTGCCGCTGCCCGACACGATCCTGCGCGACGGCCGCATCGGCGTGGTGATCGCACCGGAAGTCGAAGTGCACGGACAGCACATCGATCTCGTGACTTCGACGCAATCGGCGTTCTTGGGGCCACTGCTGGGCAAGGCCTTCGCGGCGCGAGCGACGCTGCTCGGCCGCTTCGACCTGACGCCGCTGCGGGGGTTCACTGCCGAGGGCGACGTGCGCGGCGATGGCAAAATCGCCGGCTTTGACACACAGGCCGTCAAGGGTCATGTGTTCATGCAAGTCGGCATACCTGGCGCGACCCTGGTGCAGATCGACGGCCGCGATCTGGACGTGCGCGCCTACGATGGCCGCATCACTGCACCGCACATCGGCTATCGCCTGATGCTGGGTGATCAGAGTCACCATGTGCATGGGCGCTTCGCTGTCACCCACGTGCAGCCGGGCGCGGCACTGCGCAGCGAGGGCGTGCGCTTGAGAGGGTTGGTGCCCGACGCGTTGCAGGGCCACCTGTCCGGCGAAGTGGGTTGCGCCGTGCGCGTGCAACTTCCTGTCAGTGCCACTGATTCGTCGGTGGAAGTCGATGTGGCCCTCGATAGTGACCTGTCGCTGCAGCGGGCCGTTCCCAGTGCGCCGTTGGCCGCAGAGGTGCCGCGCCTGCATGTGCGAGGCGCAATGGTCTACGGCATGGGCCAAGACCGCGGCCCGACACTGGATCTCGACGACGTCTTGCTGCACACGGCCGAGCAGGCCACAGATGCGCACATCGACCGCCACGACTGGCTGCGGGCCACCGGCCACGTCGATCTGCGCAAGCGCGACACGCGGCTTGAACTCGGCGCAAACCTGCCGCACATCGAGCACGTTCTGGAACCTCTTGGAATTCTTGGTGTGCGTGGCTCGTTGGTCCTGGAGGCCGGGCAAGTCGCGGGCACCCTGGACGCGCCGCGGGCGTTGGGCGATCTGCGTCTGGACGATCTCGATGTGCGCGGCCAACGCATCGACGCGCTGCGTGCGCGGCTGCGGTTCCAACGTGGTGTGCTGTCGCTGGATCACCTGTCGGCGCGCAGCCCGCTCGGCGAGTTGACGGCGGATGTGGCGCTCGATCTGTACGGCGAAACGTTGGGCGCGCCGCGCACGCACCGGCTGTTGCACGTACGGCATCTCGACCTCAAGAACCTGGATCTGGCTGCACTGGCAGCGAAAGCCGGTGTCCAGGGGATCAGCGGCAGCGGCATGGTGCAAGACGGCAGCATCGATGTCGACCTCGGCAATCCCGGCGCGAGTCTCCACGTCGACGCGCAGTTGGGGTTGCGCGGCCTGCAGGCGTACGGCTGGAGCTTTCCCGAAGTGGACGCGCGCGTGGCAACGCACGGTCGGCGCATCAAGGTCGCGGAGTTGACGGCGCGGCTCTCGACCGGCGATGCGCTGCAGGCAAACGGCGCCTACGACCTGGGCGCGGGCCACTACGAAGCGACACTGGATGTGCCGGACACGGCCCTGGATGCCTTGCACGTGGTGCAGTCGCGCGGCCTGCCATTGCGCGGTTCGTTGGGCGGACACGTGGAAATCTCAGGCGATCGCAAGGACTTCGCAGTCACGGCGCTGCTGCGCATCGTCGGTCTGGCGTGGGACAAGATCGAAGTGGGTGACGCAGAACTGTCGCTCGACAAGGCGCCAGGTGCGCCGCTGCTGCTCAGCAGTGAGCAGTTCTTCGATCACTTCAAACTGTTGCCTGATTCGCAAGCGACGTTCCAGCGCCTTGCGCCCGAGCAGATCGTGTTGCGCATCGGCACGGATGGCCCGATCGATCCCTTCGCCGTGGCCGACATCGACAAGCCGGCCGGCATGGCAGTGCGCCTCGACACCGAAGTGACTGCGACGCTGGATCTGCGGGCGGGTCATCCGCTGTACGCGGTGCAGGTCCACGTGCCGGCGGGGGGCGCTATGGTCGATGTCGGCGGCGGCATGCAAGCCCTGCGCAATGCGACGCCGACCGACGTCGAGCTGGGACCGGACGGCGTGACGATCGGCAGCACATGGCTGGACCTGGGGCGCAATCCGCTGGAGTTGTGCGGTCACTATGACTTCGGCGACGCGGCAATCGGCAAAGAGCCGTCGCTGCTGGCTTTTGCCGCCGGCACCATCGATGTACCGCGCATCGGCGTGCTGGCGCAGACGCTTGCCGGCCTGGACATGCGCCTCGACATCCTGCCCGACTTGACGGTGAGCGTCGATGCGCGCGCCGCCTGTCTCGAAAGTGCGCGCCAAGGCAAGGGCCGCCTGCGCATCGAGGGTCCGCTCAGCGACCTGCGTGTGCAAGGTGCAGTGCAGACACGGGCGAGCCGCATTTCGCCGCGGCGTTTTGGCCGTGATGTCGTGGTTGCCGAGGGAGGGCGCGTCGAAATCACTTCCGGCGAAGGCGGCCGCATGACGCTGCGCATCCCGCGCGCGCATCGCCTGGCTGGCACGCTGGAGGAAGGCGCCTTCTGGAGCTGGGGTCAAGTCGAGCTGCGCCACAACTTTCCGGAATCCATCGATCTGTTCTTGGGGGGCACCGACATTCCGCAGAATGCGCCAAAGGAGTACAATGTCGTCTATTCACCGGATCTGCACCTGACTGGCAGGGATCTCGCCGACGCCAACGCCCGCGACCTCACGCTCGCCGGCACGGTCGATGTCACGGAGGGTAACTACTTCAAGTCGTTCGATAAACTCAACAGCCTGGTCGGCAACGTCGGCGAACGGCAGGTCGAGAGCTACTCGCGCCCCATCACCGAGACCTTTCCTTGGCTGCTCGATCTCGGCCTCGATTTGCGCGTGCGCGGCGCCAACTTCGACATCACCAGCCGCTTTTCCTTGGGCAAGGCCGACCTCGTCAGCGAATTCAACCTGCGCATCGGCGGCACCCTCGGCGACATGCGCATCTACGACCGCGCCAAGATCATGGACGCCAGTGGCAGCCAGATCACCTACTCCCTGGCCAACGTCATCTTCGATGTCGAACAGGGATCGCTGGATTTCAATGGCGATCCCAGGCGTCCGTACTTGGACCTGCGCTTGAAGGCCGACATCCCCCTGCGCACCGCACCCGGAGTCGCCCGCACCGCCACCGGCCTGGGCCAGGATCTGACGCTCGATACCAGCGCATCGACGGAAATTGTCACGGTATTCGTGTCCATCACCGGCTTCTGGAGCGACGACTCCAACAACTTTGCCATTCACTTTTCGTCCAACAAGGGCGACAGCGAAGCCGATGTCCAGTACCTCATCTTGACGGGGCGCCGGCCCACCGACACGGCAGGCGGCGCGGCGCCGTCGATCAACACCAACCTCTTGCTTGGCGAATTCGCCGCGGATTTGTCCAAGCGCGTCTTGAAGGGCCTTGTCGACACCGTCTCGATCGACTGGGATCCGTCCGGCGGCGTCGACGGCGTTGCGTCGAAAAAGGTCGGCAAGAACATCCTCTTGTCGATGCGCGTGCACACCGGCACGGACAAGCGCTACGCGGCAACGTTTGCATTTCGCATCTCAGATCGCTTGTCACTCAATGGGTTGTGGCGGCGGCAGGACTCTTCGGCAGAAACCGCGCAAACCCAGGTGCTCGACGTCTACGAATCCAAGCTGCGCTATCGGGTACCGCTCAACTGATGCACGACCTGTCTACACCATTGCTGCGGATTCTCCTGGCTTGCCTCGCGCTGGCCGTTGGGTGCATCTCGGCTGCCCAGGCATTGGCGCTGCCGCCGGCCACGGTTTCGCTGCCATCGCAACTGCCGGCGGGCATCACGGCGACCGATCTGAACGTTCTGACCCAAGTCCGGCCGTTCCAGAGCGACGCCGGCCTGGCGGCGGCGCAGCAGGCGTGTGGCGGCCGGCCGATCGGCCACGTCGAGCTGCAAGGCTGCGAAGGAACCCGGTGTGAAGAGGCGTGGATCGCTCGGCAATGCCTGTCCTTGACCGACCTTCAGCCAGGGGCTCGCTTGCAGCCCGAGATGTTGGCGACGGCCTACAAGCGTCTACAGAAACTGACCTATTTCAAGACGATCCGCGTCACCTGCACCGCCGACGCCAGCGGGCATGCGCGGATTGCCTTCGCCGTCACCGGCAACAGCTTCGTGCGCGAAGTGGCGATCCGTGGCAACAAGGTGCTGTTCGAGGACGAGCTGCGATCCAAACTTGTTCTGCGGCCTGGAGATGTGCTCGATGTCGGCACGCCCGACGGCCTGTCCGCCCTGCAGCGCCAACGCGACGCGTTAGAGGCGATCTACCAGCGCAGCGGCTACGACGCGGCCAAAGTCGGGGTATCGGCGGAGCCCTTGCGGCCTGGCCAACTGCGCTTGCGCATCGACATCGACGAAGGCAGCCGTCAACGCGTCGGGCGCCAGATCGTGCGTGTGTTTCCGCTGCCCCCACCGAGCGAAGCGGAGGAAAGCGCTGGACTTTTCTGTCCCCGCATCAGCGAGCGCGCCATCCTCGACAAGAGCGAGTTCCAGTCGCAGGACGTGTTCACGCGTCGCGGTGCCAACAAGGCGCGCAGCAAGATTCGCACCTTCTTGAGATCGCTTGGCTATGGCAATCCGCGCATCGAAATCAGCCATGATAGCGTCGAGGAAGCGGTGGTGATCGACGTGCGCCCGGGCCGCTGCAACCTCGTGCGCATTCTCGTGCGTGAGGAAGCCGGCGCGCAGGCCAAGAGCGGGTTTTCGTTGTCGACAGACGACGCGTTGCTGGCCGCGCTGCCTTTTGCCGAAAGTGGACTGTACGACTTCGACGAGGCGGATCGCGGTCGCTCGGATCTGGCGGTCGTCATGGAGAACCGCGGCTATTTGTTCGCAGATGTCCAGCTCGACTTCCGCCCGGTGCCCAAGGATCTGGGCAGCCAGGTCGAGACGGCCATCACCTACTACGTCACCACGGGCTTCATTTCGCAGGTGCGCGGCATTTCGCTGCCTGGCGCGCATCACTTCGGCGCCAGTCAGGTGGCCGCGGTGATGTCGAGTAAACCCTATGATTTCTTGGATGTCGGCGGCTACGCGCAGATCGATCAGTTGCTCAGTGACCTGGACGCCATTCGCCAGTTCTACCGCAATGCCGGTTTCTACGGCTTTCGCTTCGACATCGGCTTGCCCGAGACGCCGACACCGACGACACCCTCTGAGCGCACCCGCGCCGAAGTTGGTGGCGCCACGGTCTTCGAATACCGCTATCCAGGCAAGGGTTTCCAGATCCGGCGCCCCCACGGCGAAAACTTCATCTATATTGACATTCCCATCTCTGAAGGCGAGGAATCGCGGCTGCGCGAGGTGCGTATCGAGGGTGCCGCCCAGGTCACGCCGCGCACGGTGCAGCGCTTGCTGGGTCTGCGCAAGGGCGATGTCTTGTCGTTCGACATGCTGCAGAAAGCGGTGCGCCACGTGGAGGAACACTATCGTAATACTGGCTTTTTCCGAATGCAGCTGGAGACGCGCTGTGCCAGTCGCGCGCCGGATCGCGCCGAGGCGACGTGCAGTGCGGAGAACATGCTGGCGCGCGAGATCGACTTGCGCGTCGTGTTGGTCGAAGGCCAGCGAGTCGATGTCGGAGAGGTGTTCGTCGCTGGCAACTTCAAGACGGAATCCGCAGTTGTATTGCGGGACATGCCCAAGGCCGGCGTGCCGTTTTCCGCTGAGGCGCTGTTCGAATCGCAGCGACGACTCCGGAATCTCGGGGTCTTTTCGCAGGTGGCCTTCCAGTACATCGGCGAGGACGAAAAGCCGCCGCGCTCGCGGTTGGCGATTCTGGTACAGGTGGCTGAAGCGCAAAGCCAATTTGCGGACTATGCCATCGGCTTTCAGACCATCAACGGCGCCCGCAATGACACGGGGCCCGTTGGTCAATCGAATGGCGGTGTCGATGCCCTCGATCACCTGACCTCGGCGACGGATCGCCTGTCGACCGGCTTTGGCCAGGCCGTGGGCCTGACGCTGCCCAACCTCCTGATGACCGCGGAAGCTGCCTACACGGATCGTAATTTCCTCTCGTCTGCCAAAGAGTTGCGTCTGCCTCTCAAACTCGGTTTGTCGTTCGAGGGCTTTACCGGCAGGTCCCTGCGCGGTGTGTGGTTCTTGCCGTCCTACTATGACACACGGCTGTTGGGCAGCGATTTTGCCTTGCGCGCCATCTTCCCGTACTACCGCCGCGACTACGCGACTCAGGCCATCGACGAGGACCGCACGGGCCTGTTTCTCGAAGTGACGCGCCGCTTTGGCAAGATCGCCGTCGCCATCGCCACCGACACCGGCCTGGTGCGGTCGCGCACGCCGACGCTCGTCAACCCCGACACGCTCTTGCAGGACAAGGATCCAGGCAAGAACACGATTGTCATTCCCTTCTCGACTGTTGGCGGCTTGTGCAGCGCGGGCAGCTTCACCTGCGGCTTCGTGCCGCAATTCCAGGTCATTCCGCGGGTGACCTGGGATGGCCAGAACGCGCCGCTCAATCCGACGCGCGGCTGGTTCCTGGATGCGCGGCTGCCGTACATTCAGACGCTCATCAACGACGCGTATACGCAGTACTTGAAGTATGAGGGAACCGGCAAGCTGTTCATTCCCGTGGGCCCGCACCTGACCTTGGCCGGTATCCTGCATGCAGGCGGCGGCCTGTCGCTGTCGGGTGTCGAGTCGCTGCCGCAAACCGAGCGATTCCGCTTGGGTGGCAATCACTTCCTGCGCGGCTTTCTGGACGATGGCATCCGCCAGTACACGTCGGACGGCCGGCTGCGCGCGACCGACGCCAACAAGGCGGCGTGCAAGGCACCCTTCGGCCCCACGTGCAACTCGGTCAGCGGCGACGGCAACATCGTGGTCAATGGCTCGTGGGAACTGCGCTTTCCTCTCGCCAGCGACAGCGGTCTCTGGGGTGCGGCGTTCTGGGACTATGGTGGCATTGCCGAGGATGCGTGGTCACAGCTCAGCGCCGGATCGATTCGCCACGGCGTCGGCGTCGGTGTGCGGTTGCTGGTCGCCGGCCAGATACCGGCGCGCCTCGACTACGGTTTTGCGCTGGACCGCCGCTGCCGCGAACTCGTGGGTGGGGCGTGCACGGCCTACGACGAGTTTGGCCGGCTACACCTGGCGCTCTTGTATAGTTTTTGAGTTGGATCAGGGATTTGCCGGCCGGGCCCCCGGTGGATCCAACATCAGTTCGACCAGCGCATCGCCATCACGCGCCAGCGCGACAACACGCCAGGTGTTCGCTGTCATCGCAAGGCGCCGCACCCGCCCGGCATCCTCTGCCTTGAGCGACGCGTCCAGCACCAGCACCAACCGGTTGGCCGCCAGTCCCGTCCGCGTCGCCCACTGGGTCATGCCCCAGCGCAACAGCTCGGTGATGGCAGCGTCTTCAGACATTTGCGCAACAGGAACGGCGCGTTCCAGAAGACGCAGACCGTTTCGGTCCAAGACGAGCGCCAGTTGTCGCGATGGCTCGAAGCCGGGCAGTCGCCGGTACGGCAGCGTGGGCATGCCAGGCAAAACGTCGCTGGATAGGCGCTGCGGCAGCACGATGGCGAAATGGCCCTCGATGGCGGCGGGCGAGCCATCCGCCGGCGCGACGGGTCGCGCGGGTGCACCGGCGGGCGCCGCGGCCGGCGCCTCGCCCTGGCACCCGCGCGCGCAGCCGGCGGCGCAGCAAACGAGCAGGCAGTACAGCGAAAATGTTCTGAAATCATCCGACATCAGGGCAATCCGGGAAGGGGTCATGGTGCCTTGGCAAGCCAGGCGAACGCCAGCGGCGCGGGGAAGCTGACTGGTAGCGGCGGCAGGAAAGGTTGCACGCCAAAGCCGCGGCAGGAGCCGCTGTGTTGCGCGCACTTCGGATCGACGCCTTCGGCCACGGTGCCGCCGCAAGCCACGAGCTGCAGCGGCTGGCCGTCGGCGATGCGGTACCATGCGCCGTTGTAGACGAAGGCGTAGCCGTAGCCGCTGGTGAAGTTGCCATCGGCATAGTAGCCAGCGACGATCGGTGTCGCGCAACTGGCATCGGCAACGCCGAGGCGGGGCGTGATGACCTTGCCCGTCGACATCTGCAAACCGAAGAAAACACCGGCTTTTGGCGAATAGACCACCGCGCCGTCGCGCAACACGTCCGGCAGGCCGCCGGTGGCAAGTGCGGCATGGCCACGCTGGACCAGGACACCGATCGGCTGGCCAGCGGCATCGACGACCCACAGGCCACCCCCGACAGGCGCTGCAGTAGTGTTGCCTGTATCTTGGGCATTCTTGGCGTCCGGGGCGTCGATGGCGGCGGCGTCGCCGGCGCCGCTCAGGCTGGCGTCGGGACCCGCCGCGCTGGCGTCCAGGGCGATGGGTTCGACGCCCGCGGCTGGTGCGCGGCGCGAGCAGCCTGCGCCTGCGGCGCAGCCAAGAACGGCCAGCAAGATCAAGGCAGAGCGCATCAGGGGGCCTTTTCCTTTTTCGGCACGGCGTGGGCATCGAGCCACGCCCCACGCAGCGCGGCGACCGCCGCTTCGGGTCGCGCGCGCGCGGCTTGTGTCACTTGACCGAGCCACTCCGGGGCTTTGGCGTCCTGCGCCGGCCGCCGCGCTGCCTGCAGCCAGGCTTGCATCTCGGCGTGCAAGGCGGCACTGCCGCCCCGCCCGAGGCGATCCAGCTGCTCGCCGACAAACTCGCGAGAGAACGCAGCGTGTTCCACGGCCAGTTCCGCTTCCCGCTGCAGCGACTGGACGACGGCCTGGGCGCGTTGTTGCTCTGGCGTCAACCCATCTGGATGTTTTGGTTTTTCCGGTGGCACCGGCAGTCGTTCGCCCGGCCGGTCGCCCACCTGCCAGAGCCGACTGAGCCCGCCATGCCGACCTTCGCGCGGCGCATGGGCGTCCACCCATTTTTCCAATGCTTCCAGGGTCTTCCCGTCTACGTAGCCGTGTGCCGTCAACCCGGCCTCTTTTTGGAAACGCTTGAGCGCAAGCCGCGTTTCCCCTTTGAGCGCCCCATCGATGGGCAACTTCATGCCCAAGGCGATGTTCAGGGCCGCCTGCACCCACTTTTCCAGCATCAGCAAGCCTTCGGGCATGCGCGGCTTGAGGGCAGCGGGCGGCACGACAGCAGCGTGCGCGGTCGATGGCTTGGCGACCTGCGCCTTGGCCAGCTCGGCGGCCAGCAGCGCGCGGCGCGGACGCGGAAGGCCTGGCGTGGGGGGCATGGAGAACTCCACGGCAATGCGGCCGGTGCTGGTTCAGGATAGCGTCAGGCACCTGCAAACGCTACAAGCGCGGCAGCACGCGCTGAACCAACGACCCGCCCAGGAACCGATCGAGGATGCGCGCCGCCGCCATCGCATCGACTTCGCGCCGCCGCCGCGCCGCGCGCATGCCGAGGGCCCGCATCTCGGCGTGTGCCTCCACGGTCGTGTCCGCCTCGTCGACGAGCCACACGGGGTGCGGCCAGGCGTCCGCCAACGCCTGCGCAAACTGTCGCGCCAGGTGCGCGGTGCCGAGCCCGTCCGGGCTTTCCGGCGGCAGACCGAGCACGAGCGACGCGACTCCACCGCGATCAAAGATCTCAAGCAGTTTTAGGATGTCGCGCCGCGTTCCTTGTCTGGTGATCACGCTATGGGGCAGCGCCATTTCCTGGTGGCTGTCGGTCCACGCCAGCCCCAAGCGCGCGCGGCCGAGGTCAACGGCAGCAATGCGGCCCGGCGGGGCGGGGTGGGGAGTCATGGCACCATCCTCAAACGATCCATAGGCGCCCTGGCCGCCGTGCGCTACGATGCCCGGCAGATCGTGGGAGGTCCAGCGCCATGTCAGCTCCGGTCACAGTGTACCGCACGCGCGTCTGCCCCTATTGCGTCCAGGCGGCCCGGTTGCTCGACAAGCGCGGCATCGCCTACGACGAGATCTACCTCGACGACAAGCCGATGGAACGCGCAGCCCTGCAAGAGCGCACGCAGTATCGCACCGTACCGCAAATTTTCGTCGGCGCCCATTTCGTCGGGGGCTACACCGATCTCGCGGCCATCGATCAGAGCGGTGAGTTGCAGCGATTGCTGATCCAGGCTCGACCATGATCGGCGTGCGCGGCGCACCGGCGGCGCTGCTTGTTGCGGCGTCGCTTTGTCTTTGTGCCTGCGGGGCTACGATGGCCAACCGCGGGCAGGCGCTGCGTGAGTCGGTGCAGGACTTCGCCGGTCACATGCGCTGGGGCCGCATCGAACGCGCGGCCGAACACGTGCCGGACGCCAAGCGGATGCAGTTCATCCAGCAAAAGAGAAGCGGTCAAGCGCAATTGCAGATCCATGAGTACGACATCCGCGCGGTGCACTACGCCGATGGTGCCGACAAGGCGCGCGTGCTGATCGCGGCGGTGTGGAGTCGCCAGAGCGACCCGGTGACCCACGAGGATCTGTTCGACCAGGATTGGCGCTGGCAGGACAACCACTGGGTCATGGCCCGGCAGATCGAGGTCAAGGCGACCGAGCAGACCGTGCAGCCCAGCGACGCCCTGTGACGGCGCCGTGGGTCCGTGATACCGCAGCGCGCCGCGATCCTGAACCATCGCCATTTTCTTGCTTGCTGGTAGACTCCGCCCGGCCGCGGCATCGCGCAGCAGAGGTCAGGATCGTCGTGCAACCGGTTGTCGTTCAGAAGTACGGTGGGTCCTCGGTCGCCGATGTGCAACGCATCCTCAAGGTCGCGGATCGCATCGTCGCCACGCGCAAGGCCGGGCGGCGCGTGGTCGCCGTGGTGTCGGCGATGGGCAAGACCACCGATAGCCTGGTGAAGTTGGCGCACGAAGTGAGCGACACGCCTGATCGCCGCGAACTCGATATGCTGCTGACCGCCGGCGAACGCATCTCCATGTCCTTGCTGGCGATGGCCGTGCGAGCCCGCGGCCTGCCCGCGACGTCCCTGACCGGCTCGCAATGCGGCATTCTGACCAACGATGCGCCGGGCGGCGCCCGCGTCGTCGAGGTCCGGCCGTTTCGCGTGCAAGATGCGCTCGATCAAGGTCACGTCGTGATCGTCGCAGGGTTTCAAGGCGTGAGCTACCGCCGCGAAGTCACGACGTTGGGTCGCGGCGGATCCGACACGACGGCGGTGGCATTGGCGGCGGCACTCGGCGCGGAATCCTGCGAAATCTACAGTGATGTTGATGGTATCTACAGCGCAGACCCCCGCGTGGTCGGCGACGCGCGCCGCTTGGATGCCTTGAGCCACGACGAAATGCTGGCCATGGCGCGCTGCGGCGCGAAAGTCCTTGCCGCCGACGCCGTCGCCTATGCGCGCATGCACGGCATTGCCCTCTACGCGCGCGCCCAGGACGGCCGGCCGGGCGAGACAGTGGTGCGCTGCAATGTTCCAGGAGATCACGCTTGGATTTCCGGTGTTGCGGCCCGGCCCGGTTGCGCACTCCTGCGCTATGCCGCGGGGGACGGCGTGCAAGCCATGGTCGAAGCGGAATTGCACGCGGCGAGCCTGTCGCCGATCGCCCTGGTCACTGCCGGTTCGGCATCGGGCGGCCACACCTTGCTGCTCGGCCGCGACGTCGCCGATGCGGTCGATCCCGCCTTCGACCGTTGCCTCGCCGGCCTGCAAGCGCGCATCGGAGCTGATCTTTGCCTCACACGCGGCACATTGGTCAGCATTGTCGGCCCGGCCGTCGGCCGCGAGCCCGGCCTCTTGTCCGCCTTCCGCACCGCATTGGCCGCGTCGGCCACGGCCGCCGACACGGTGCTGTGCCACGGTCTGAGCCTGTCCAGCCTTGTCGAACCCACCGTGGCCGATGCCGCGGTGTCCGCACTGCACCGCGCGTTCGTGCAAGGGGGACCATGGCACTTGCCAGATCTTGCTTGACCTTGTGCGCGATGACCGGGTCGCTGTGTCTGGCCCTGGGCTGCTCCGGCGCCGGTACGACATTGCCCGAGGATGGTCCGACCACCGCAGAGGAAGTGCTTTCGCGAGCGCTTGCGCGACCTTTGCCCGAAACGCTGCAAGGGATGGCGCGCGTCGACAGTTACCAGGCGGGTCAGGCGCGCAAGGCCGACTTGCTGCTCGCCCTGCGACGCCCGGCTGCCCTGCAGATGCAAGCCTTGGCGCCGACATTGGATCTGCTGGCCGTGCTGTCCACCGACGGCAAGCGCTTCATCTCTTTCGAGCGCGGTGGGTCGCAGTGCCACGTCGGTGACGCGTGTTCCAGCAACCTGGCACGCCTCGTTCCCATTGCCCTGCCGCCCGAACAATGGGTGCAGGCGCTGCTGGGCCAGCCGCCGCTGCTGCAGGATAATCCACAACGGTTACAATGGGATGGCGAGCGAGACCTCTACCGTGTCGACATCGGATCGCCTGCGGGCCTGCACCAGGAGGTCTTCATCGCGCCGCGCACATTCCGTTTCGTGGGCATGGTGTTGTATCGTGGCTCTGCGCGCGTGGCGTCTCTGGCGTACGATGGCGAGGTGGCCGATGGCGGCCCGCCGCGCACGCTGCGCTTCAAGAGCCCCGCCAAAGACCTGGACGTGACGTTGGAAATGCGCAAGATCGAGTTGGGCAAGCCAGTGGGCGACGATGTGTTTGCCGTGACGTGCCCGGAAGGTAGTCAGATCATCGAGTTGCCTTGCCAACCCACCCACGTCGAGACGCCGTGACGAAGGAGCCCGCGTGACCTCCCCATCGCTCTTCATCGTCTTCGAAGGCACCGACGGCTCTGGAACCACCACGCAAGGCGATTTGCTGTCGAGCGCACTGCGCCACGCCGGCCGCACCGTCGTGCGCACGGCACAGCCCTCCGATGGCGAGATCGGCCGACTCTTGCGCCAGACCCTGCGCGACCACCGCAGCGACCACCGCCTCGACCCCATCAGCGTTGCCTTGCTTTTCGCCGCCGATCGTGTCGATCATTGCGAGCGTGTCATCCGGCCCGCACTCTTGCATGGCAACACCGTGATCTGCGACCGCTATGTCGGGTCGTCCCTGGCCTTCCAGGTCGTTGACGGCGGCGGCGCCATCGATGCCGAGTGGGTGCTGGCCATCAACCGTGCGGCGCTCGTGCCAGACATCTCGATTCTGCTGGATGTTCCTGTCGTGACGGCGCTCACCCGCATCCAACGCCGCGGCAAGCCGCGCGAGCGTTTCGAGTATGAGGAGACGCTGCAACGGGTTCAGGCCCGGTACCGCGAAGTGTTTGCGGCAGCACCGGCGCAACTCGGCAAGACGTTGATGTTGGACGCGAATCGGCCGCGAGAGGCCATCGCCTACGACGTACTCGGCGCGGTCATGCAGGTGCTGGCCGAGCGCGGCAAGCCGGCACGGGGTGGCGAGGCATGAGCGCGAACCCGCAGGACAATGCCGCCACCAAGGAGCGCGAGACGCTGCTGGACGCGCCGGAGGACCGCGACGCGCAGCCGACCATTGCTGCCGCCTCTGGCCTGGCCAGCTCCAAGGCAGCGGTGCAGCGGGAAGACACCGTCGCGATGCCGCCCGAGGACGATCAGGACAAGACCCACGCGGATGGAGGCCTCGCTTCGCGCGAAACGGCTGAGCAGGAGGCCTTGGATCAGAAGATCCGCGCGCACCTCGACAAGATGCCGGATCGCAAGAAGGATCCGCTGATCGGCGAGTTGGTGGGCGGCCGCTTTCTGGTGCTCAAGAAGATCGGTGCGGGCGGCATGGGCGCCGTGTACCGCGCGCGGCAAGAGGGCATGGATCGCGATGTGGCGGTCAAGGTGCTGCTCGGCGATCTCAGCGACAACGAGACGGTGCTGCGCCGCTTCACACTGGAAGCGCTGGCGGTTTCGCGCCTCAAGCACCCGAATACGATCCAGATTTTCGACTATGGCCAGACGCCCCAGGGCAACCCCTATATTGCCATGGAAATGCTGGAGGGGCTGACGTTGCACGACGTGCTGCGCAAGGAAAGGCCTTTGCCGATCCGGCGTTCGCTGCGCATCATGCACCAAATCGCAGCGTCGCTGGCCGAGGCGCACAGCAAGGGCATCGTGCACCGCGACCTGAAGCCGGAGAACATCTTCCTGGTGCCGGTGGGAGACAATCCGGACTATGTGAAAGTGCTGGACTTTGGCGTGGCCAAACTGCGCGACAAGAACGACGACAAAGGTACGCTGACCCAGGCGGGCAGCATCTTCGGCACGCCGCGCTACATGAGTCCGGAGCAATGCTCGGCGCTTGCGGTGGATGGCCGCAGCGATCTCTATGCACTGGGCGTGATGCTCTACGAGATGATCACCGGCAAGCCGCCGTTTCACTCCGAGCAGCCGCTGAGTCTTTTGCTGGCGCATGTCAACGATATCCCGCCAGCGCCGAGCACGGTGACGGACAAGCAGGCGATCCCGGCTGAAGTCGAGGAGATGGTCCTCAAGCTGTTGGAGAAGGATCCCGCGGATCGCATCCAGGAAGCCGGCGAATTTGCGACACTCTGCACGGAGTTGTCCGTCAAGCTGCCGGCGGCCTTCGACTTGCGCGTGGGCACAGAGGAGGCCGAGACGCTCGGGGTGCGGCTGTTGTCGGCGCATACCCTGGCGGTGCCGACGGCGCGGACGCTCCAGGTTGGCGATTCCGGCGCGCCGACGCTGGCCGTCGAGGTGCAGCAGCGCAAGATGATGTGGCCGCTGATCGGCTTTGGTGCCGCGGGCATTGCGATCTTGGGCGTTGCCTTGGCGTTGACGCACAAGGATGCGCCGGCCGCGTCGATGCCGCCTGCCGCGGTGGCTACGCCGGCCGTGGCGGCTCCAGATCTGATCGACCTGACCGTGACCACCTCGCCGCCTGGCGCGACGATCATCAAGGATGGCCTGAACATCGCGACGACCAATGCCCAGGTGCAGCGCAAGCGCGGTGCGCCGGGCGAGAGCTGGCAGCTGGTGCGCGACGGCTACGAATCGATGACGGTGCAGGTCGCGTTCGATGAACCGCGGGCGTTCCACTTTGAACTCAAGCGCTTGCCTCCAGTCCCCGCGGTCGTGATCGCGCCGCCGCCGGTGACCGATGACAAGACTGCACAGGCGCAGGCCAGCAGCACCAAAGGCAAACCGAAGATCAAGGTCGACGGTGCCGCCGCACAGCCGCAGCCCCAAGCCGCGCCCAAGACCGCGGCGCAGCAGCCCAAGGCGGAAGAGCCCAAGCCAAAACCCAAGCCGAAAAACGATCAGTTGGATGATCTGCAGTAGCCGGCGCGGCGCGGCGCGGTGATCCGCAAGCACAAATTCTGGCAGGCGCCCGCGCGCCTGCCCTTTGCGCTTCGCCCCAACCTTCGCCACAATTCGCCGCCGCCGGGGCCACGCGCCTCTGGAAGGGAGTCCCCATGTGCGGTGTCATTGGCCTGGTCTGTGAGCGTTCCCGTGCCGACCTCGGCCGCATGGGTGCAGAACTCTTGCGCACCTTGGAGTACCGCGGCTACGACGCCACCGGCGCCACCTGCCAAGGCGAGGGCGAGTCCGTCACACTGGCCAAGGGTGTCGGCGCGCCGTCGGTCCTCGTGCACAGCCTCGGCATCGTCGACATGAGCGGCCAGATCCTCACCGGTCAGGTGCGATGGGCGACCTTCGGCGCCGTCACGCAAGCCAACTCGCAGCCGCACGTCGTCGGCTGCAAGATCGCCCTCTACGGTGCCCACAACGGCAACGTCACGAATTGCGACGCCTTGAAGGCGTGGCTCACAGGCGAGGGTCACCGCGTCCTTTCCGACAACGACGGTGAGATGGTCGTGCACACGATCGAGCACGAATTCGCTCTGGAAATCACGGCTGCCGGGACGCCGCGCGACGCGACGGCGCGCAAAGCCTGCATGCGTCGCGCCATCGTCAAGGCCGCCACGCGCCTCGAAGGCAGCTTCGCCGCCGTAGTCGTCGATCCGGTCAGCCGCTGCGCATGGTCGATCAAGGCCGGCTCCAGTCTCTATTTCGGTATCGGCAGGGACGACATCGGTGGCCGATTTTCGCTGGCGTCGTCGGATCTGTCCTCCGTTCTCAAGTTCACCCGCGTCGTCATCCCCATGATCGAAGGCGAGTTTGCCCAGTTCGACGCCGATGGCTACCAACTCTTCAGCTTGCGCGATCACACGGTCGCCTCATCTGCCGGCCCGGTCCTCGCGCGTGCCGGCAGCGCCATCGAGCGCGCGCCAGTGCGCAGCCGCCTGCGCGCCAAGGACACCGCACTCCTGCCCGGTTTCGGCACCTTCATGGAGCAGGAAATCAGTGCACAAGAGGACACTTGCCGCAGCGTCATTCGCCTCTACCTCGGTGGCAGTCAGGCATCGCAGGTGCTCTGCCCTTTCCTCGACGCGCTGCCCCAAGAGGCGCTCGCCCGCATTCGCACCGGCATCGAAGCGGTACGGGACGAGTACGCCGACGACAAGATTCGCGATATGTTTCACAAGCTTGTGGACAGTCCGGAGATGCAGTCCCTGTTGGCCTCGGTGCCTGCGGATCGGCGCGCGGAGGGGTTGCGGCACTCGGCTGAGCAACTCGCCGATCGCCTGGTGTCGTCGGAGGCCGGTTTGTGGGCCGACGTGCTGGGCATGGCACGCCATCCAAACGACATCCTGGCAGTGCGGCTGTGCGATGCCCTGTTGGAAAGCGAGGAGGTGCGCGAGTTCCACGATGCGGTGGAGGAGTTTGCCGAGCAATGCCTGCGCACCGAGTCGCGCGGCGGCCGCCTGCTGGTCGCGTGCTGTGGCAGTTCCTACAACGCAGCGCGAGCGGCGGCGATTTTCTTCAACGAAATGGCGCGCATGGATCTCGTGCCGCTGCTGCCTGGCGAGTTTCGCGAGCGCGTATCGCAGACGTTGCGGCACGGCGATCTCGTCGTGTCGGTCAGCCAGAGCGGCGAAACAAAGGATCTCATTGATATCCTCAACGACGTGATCGCGTCGGGCAAGGACATCCGCCGCATCGCGCTGGTCAACAACGTCAACTCCACACTGGCCGAGGAAAAGAGCCATCTCGTGCTGCCGTTGCGGTGCGGCCCCGAGATCGCGGTGGCAGCGACCAAGAGTTTCATGAACCAGATGGCCGTATTCTACTGCCTGGCCCTGCGGCTCGGCGAGCGCCGTCTGGCGCTGGCGCCCGCGACGCTGCCGGGTCGCGAGGCCTGGGAACGCGAACTCGCAGGGCGCCTCAAGAAGCTGCCGGAACTGCCGGCGCTCATTCGCACCACGTTCGATGCGACGGCCGCGGCGGTGCAAGAGGCGGCGCAACTGCTGTACCTGCGTCCGAGCCTGCACCTGCTGGCGATTCGTCTGGCGGCATTGGCGCGCGAAGGTGCCCTGAAGATCCGCGAAGTGGTGCTCAACCATGCGGAAGGTTTTGAGGGTTCGGAATTCAAGCACGGTCCGAATACGATTCTCGGTTTCAATACGATCCTGGGGCCGCAGCAGGTCGCCGACCTGCTCCGCGCGCTGGGCCAGGCGCAGGCGGCGTTGTTGCACGCCGCCACGGCACGCGGGCTGGGCCAGGACAGCGCGCTGCGCCTCGTGCAGGCGGCGACCGACGCGGTCTTTGCCCCATCGGCACCGCCGTTTGCCCTGCAGCCAGAGGAGCAGGAACTCTTTGACACGCACATGCGGCCGGCCGAGCTGATCGAGGGATTGCGTACGGATTACCCGCTGATCTACCTCACGGGCCCGGACGAGCGCGACGTGCACCTTGCGGTCTCGCAGATCCATACCCACAAGATCCGCGGCGCGCTGACCGTGATGATCGCGGAAGAGAACCCGGAGCTGCGCCTCGCCGTCTCCAAGGCGCCGGTCGACAATCCGGATTACCGCTGGGCTTACATCGTGCTGCCGCGCACGGACGACACGCTGATGGTGGTGTTCTCGGCGACGGTCGTGCTGCAGCGGCTGGCACTGCAGATGAGCCTGCGCAAGGCCGAGTGGCTCGACCGCATGGGTGTGAGGGACCACGGTGTGCACCCGGACGTGCCCAAGAATGTGAGCAAGTCGATCACGGTCGACTGAGGGGATCAGCAAGAACTGGTTCTTGCTGGATCCGGTTTCCTTTTTGCTGGGTCGCCGAGCGCGCCGATGCGGACGCGCCGGCTCCGGCGCAGGTCTGCGGCACTATTCTTGCTGATCGCCTGAACCCGCCGGCACTGCGCGACCTGCCCCACGGATCTTCACACTTCCCCGGTGCGCCAGACCGCGCAGGCGCGATCGCCCGATCGGCCTTGCCGCTCGCGTTTGGCTCCAGTTCGCCGCCCGCATCCGGTTCGGTGAGAGAAGGCTCAGACAAACCCGTGCGAAAACATCTGGCTGCGAAACCGTCGAGGATCTCGGGTCCTTTGACGGAGCGTGGCGATAGATCCCGGCTGTGGTCCGCTCCTTGCACAAGTGCGGCTCGCATGACTGCGGGCAGGTGCCCGCACCCGTGCAGTCCAATCAGGGAGTGACGCCATGACTCGAAATTCAACAAGAGTGTTGCTCGCGGTCGGCGCCGTTGTCGCAGCCACCTTCGCCCTTGGGGCGGTGGCGGTTGCGGGCGTCGTCAACTCGAAGCACGACTTCTCCAGCGGCGGTACCGGCGGCAACTGGGGCGCGACCAATCAAGCCCAGGTCTGCGTCTTTTGCCATACGCCCCACAACGCACAGGCCGGCCAGGAGCCGCTCTGGAACCGCGTTGCTTTGTCCAAGACCTTCAGCGTCTACACGTCGGACACGTTCAACGGCAGTGGGACCATCGGCCAGCCCGGCGGCAACTCGAAGCTGTGCCTGAGCTGCCATGACGGTTCGGTGGCCATCGATGCGTATGTCGCTGGCAATCCGAGCGTATCGCCACAGATGATGGCGATCGGCGATGTCTACTACCCCGGCAGCCCCTACGGCCAGGCCGGCCCGAACATCGGCGGCAACTATGCCGGCAACAACAACGTCAACGATTTGACCAATGATCACCCGGTCTCGTTCGTCTACGACGACGCGCTGGCCGCGGCCGACAAGCACCTCAAGTTGGCCACGGCGCTGCCTGCCACGCTTCCGCTCTACGGCGGCAAGATGGAATGCGCGACGTGCCACGACGTGCACAACCAGAAGTCGATTGCCGGCACCAAGCTGCTGCGCGTTGCCAAGGACGGTTCGGCGCTCTGCCTGACCTGCCACCTGAAGTAACCGCACCCAGAATCAGGACACGGGCGACATGCCAGAGACGCGTTTCTGGCTGCCCTCTCTCAGGAGGATCTCATGTGGAGTCGAAACGTACTCTGCACCTTGGCCGCAGCCACGATGATGGCAGCGGTGGGGTGTGACGGGCAGGCGGGTCACACGACCGCGGCCAAGCCCGACGGCAAGCCCGCCGTGCAATTGGGCAATGTTGGGCAGTTCACGGCCGTTTCAACTAAAGTGAGCTATCCGGCGCACATCGCTGCGGCGGCGGACGGCACCATCTACACGGCGGATGCCGGCGCCAACCTCGTGTTCGGCGTCAAGGACGGCGTGCGAACGGTGGAAATCACCAACCTCGAGAAGCCTTTGGGCATCGCGGTGGCGGGCAACCTGCTGTACGTCGGCGTCCAAGGCCGCGGCACGGTGGAAGTGTATGACCTGACGGCAAAGAAGGCCGTCCAGGTTCTGGGCGCCAAGTTCAAGATGCCCGTGAGCATCGCGGTTGCATCAGACGGCATGGTCTACGTCGCCGACGCGCTGGCCAACAAAGTCCAGGTGTTTGGCAAGGATGGCGCCGCGGTCAGCGAGTTGACCGGCTTCCAGTTCCCGGCAGCGGTCGCGGTGGGTGACGCGAACGTGGTCGTGGGCGATCAGGGCAACCACCGCGTCGTGGTGTTCGACCGTCAGAACAAGCTGCAAAAGGCGTTCGGCCAGGCTGTCGACGAGAAGATCACGGCCGTGCAGGACTACAAGGGTCGCTTCACGCGCATCCAGGACGTGGCACTGAAGGGTGGCGATGTGCTGGTTCTGGATAGCTATCACGCGCACGTGCAGGTGCTCGGCCTGGATGGCGTGGCCAAGGGCTTCCTGGGCCGCGCCGGCCTTGGCCTGTCCTTGGGCATTGCGATCGATGGCGCGGGCAACCTGCTCGCGAGCGATCCGCAGAACAAGCGGTTGGTTGCCATCCCGCAGGAATGGAGGTAATCACCATGAAGACAACCCTCTTCACAACAGCGTTCCTGGTTTGCCTGTCCGGCGCCGCCTTGGCGATTCCGCAGGCCCCGCATGATGCCGCCCACAACGTGAGCTGCGCGGATTGCCACACCCCCTACGCGGGTCTGAGTGACCCGGTTGCGTCGGTTGGCGCGGCCGATGCCACCTCGACCAGCACCAAGTTCGTCGACCTGACCAAGACCTGGACGGCGAGCCAATGGAAAGACGGCGTGATTACGTTCACGTCCGGCGCCAACCTCGGCCAGTTCCGCACCATCACCGCGAGCGACGCGACGAGCGTTTCCTGGGTGGCGGCGCTGCCGAATGCGGTCGCCGCGGGCGATACCTTCAAGCTCGGCAAGACGACCTTGACGGATATCGAGACCAAGTGCACCTCGTGCCACAACCCGACCGGCCCGGCGCACACCATGGCGCATGTCGGCCTGCACCAGACCGATACCGGCGCGGTGAGCTGTTCCAAGTGCCATGAGCCGCACAACGTCGAGGCCAACTCGGGCGTCGGCAACGGTCTGATTCGCGCGACGCTGCGCCTGGGCAACGGCATCGCGGTGAGCTTCCCGTCCGGCGAAGCCAACAAGTACATCAAGGCGGACAACAAGGGCCTGTGCCAGGTCTGCCACACCAAGACCAAGTACTTCAAGGCCAATGGCTTGGGCGACAACACGCACCCCGCCGTCAACCCGGACAACAAGACCTGCACCGATTGCCACAAGCATGAGGAAGGGTTCGGCGGCGCGGCGATCGCGTCGGGCCACATGAACGCGCAAGCGGAAGCGTTTACGCACATGAGCAGCCCGAATGTCTCGTCGAGCTGCGCGCGTTGCCACAGCGGCGTCGGCTTTGTCGACTTCATCGGCGGCGACGGCTCGGCGGTCGGCTCGGTGAACAACCCGGTGCCTTACGGTACCGTCATCAACTGCGCGGCTTGCCACGATGCGGCGGCCAATGCGCTGACCAAGGTCACGTTCCCGTCTGGCATCACCGTCGGCGATACGTCGCTGCTGCCTGCCAACCCGACGCCGACGCTCGCGATCGATCAGCCTTCGGCGCTGTGCATGACGTGCCACCAGGGCCGTCAGTCCACGCCGCAGGTCGATGCGTACCTGCTGACCAAGGTCACGGCGAATGACGACACGGTTTCGACCGCCATCTCGTTCCAGAACGTGCACTACTTCGCGGCCGGCGCGACCCTGTGGGGCGGCTTTGCCAAGGGCGGCTACCAGTACACGGGCAAGAAGTACGATGTGAACAACCGTCACGTCGCCTCGAAGGACGGCTGCACCGAGTGCCACAACCAGCACACGTTGGAGCTCAAGATCGAGACCTGCGCGCAGTGCCACCCCGGCGCGACCACACTGGCCAGCCTCGCCAACATCCGCATGTACGGCTCGACCGGCGATTACGACGGCGACGGCAACACCACCGAAGGCATCAAGGAAGAGCTGGGTGGCGTGGCCAACGTCCTCTACACCGTCATCCGCAAGTACGCCAACATCAAGTGCGGCACGGGCAAGGATATCGTCTATGACGCCTCGGCCAACCCGTACTGGTTCGTCGATGCCAACGGCAACGGCGTCAAGGATGCCGACGAGACCACTTCGTACAACGCGTACACCAAGCGCCTCTTGCGCGCGGCGTACAACTATCAGTTCTACAAGAAGGACCCCGGCGCATTCGCCCACGGCCCGAAGTACGACATCGAGTTGATGTACGACTCGATCCTTGACCTCAATGCTGCCCTCGGCGCCGATGCAGTCGCCTTCACCGGCGAGCGCATCGATGCGTTCCACTTCGACGGCACCTCGGGACGGTGGCGTTTCCGTGAGACCGCGAGCGGCACGCCCGGCACGCCTGCGTACAAGCCTGCGTTCACCATCAACACGTCCTGCATCCGCTGCCACGCTGGCGCGGCCGGATTGGACACGTGGATGGCGGATCCAGACCTCGTCATCAACTGGTGGCTCAACAGCTTGTTCCCGACGCTGTACCCGGCGACCGCCACGGTCCCTGGCCCGGTCAACGTCTCCAACGCGCTGGCTTGCGTGACCTGCCATGCTGCGGACACCAAGGGCGACCCGGTGTTCACGGCGTTCCGCGACTTCCCCAACGGCGTGTGGTTCACGAGCAATGTCTGGCTGCCGACTCCGGCCAAGGACGCCGCTTGCGAGAACTGCCACATCACCCGTGACGGCAGCGCGTTCACGCAGGACATCGCAAACGGCCTCGTCGCACCAGGTGCGGTGGTGGCCTTGAAGAGCATGCACGGCGCCCCCGCGGCGTCGGTCATGCGCGGCAGCGAAGCCCACATCGGTTACCAGTTGGATCCGGCTGCGACCTATGCGGGTACGCCGATCCACAATGGTGTGGCGGCGAGTTGTGCCTATTGCCACGATCCCGTCGGTACGCGGCACACCTTCATGGTCGAGGATGTCGTGGCGACCAAGTGCGCGCAGTGCCACACGGGCGATCTGTTCTCGTACCGTCTGACCCACACCGCCGATTACGACGGCGACGGCAACACGACGGAGACACTCGATGCCGAACTCGAGGGCATGGCGGCCAAGATCGTGACGAAGATTTCGGCGGGCAACCTCGACGGCAACAAGGTCGTCTTCTGCACGACACCGGTGGGCACGGAAACCCGCGGCGCACCGTTCATGTACAAGGACACCGACAACAACGGCGTGTGCGGCGCGACCGAGACCACGAAGTACAGCAACTTCACCACGGTCACCATCAAGGCGGCGCTCAACATCAACCTGTGCACGTTGGATCCGGGCTCATGGGCGCACAACTTCACCTACTGCGGCCAGATCCTGTATGACGCGCTCGTCGATCTCGGTGGCGACACCACCGGCATGACGCGCCCGTAACCAAGGCCTGAGAGCGGCGGGGGCCGAACCTTCATCTCCTTCGGCCCCCGCCAGCTCCGCTTGACCTCACGTACGCTGCGCCGTCCATGGCTCGCGACCGTTCGCAACAGTCTCGCGCACCTGATCATGCTTCTTGACGGCAGATTCCGACTCTCGCCCCCGACGGCGACCCGATATTGCACAGCGGCCCGAATGATGATGCACTCGCGCCCCTGACCAGCGCGGCAGCAGCCGCCGCGACCACGAGGGACCCATGAAACGCCGCGAATTCCTGCGAGCCACCATCCTCAGCGCCGGCGGCATCGTCGTCGGTTGCGGGGGCACGTCCGCCAGCCGCAGCGCCACCAAGGACACGACATCGGCCAGCGATGGCACACCCGACGCCGTCGCCACGGTGGCCAATGACCTCAAGGCATTTCCGCAGTCGGTGTGCTCGGGCGATCCGCGGCCCGATGGCGTCATCTTGTGGACACGTTTTGTCGATCCGGCGGCGCCGACGGGTCCCGGCACGATGCTGACGTTGGAACTCGCCCTCGATGCCGACTTCAAGTCGCTTGTCAGTCTGGCCGGCTCCGGCGGTCAACCCCTCGGCGTGCAGACCACGGCGGCGCATGACTACTGCGCCAAAGTGCGCCTCACCGACCTCAAGCCGGCGACGCTGTACCACTATCGCTTCGTCCACGCCGGCAAGGACGCCGTGCGCCAGTCGCCGGCGGGCCGCTTCAAGACCGCGCCGGCGGGTGACGCTGACGTCGCCGTCCGGTTCGCCGTGGCCTCCTGCCAGGACTTCAACGGCAAGTACTACAACACCTATGCCCGTCTGGCGTCAGAGGAACTCGACTTCTTCATCCACCTCGGCGACTACATCTACGAGACCACTGGCAATCCGTCGTTCCAGGACATCGACCCCAACCGCCGCGTCGTCTTTTCCGACACCGCCGGCGCGATTGCCTTCAACGTCGGCACCAAGGAGGCCTACTTCGCCGCGCAATCGCTGAGCAACTACCGCGATTGCTACAAGACCTACCGCGGCGATCGCGACATCCAGCGCATGCACGAACGCACCGCGATGATTGCCGTGGGCGATGACCACGAATTCACCGACGATTGCTGGGGGCAGAACGCCACGTATTTCGACGGCTTGCAGGACGAGTTTTCGCCGGTGCGCCGCGGCGTCGCCGACCAGGCGTGGTTCGAATACATGCCGGTCGATTTCCCCGTGGGAGCGGATTTCGAGTTCGACCCAGCCGGCAAGTTTCCTGACAACCTCAAGGCCTACCGCGATTTCGCCTTCGGCAAACACGTACACCTGATCATGACCGATTTGCGCCGCTACCGCAGCGATCACTGCGTGCCGGAGGACGCGGCGCCGGGCGCGGTCGCGGTGACGCAGGAGGAATTCACAGCGCTGCCGGGCGGAATCCCCGCAATTGCAGTGCCCTACTTCGATCTCGACAAGGATCTCGCCGGTGTGCATGGCAAGGCGCTGGTGGCCGGCATCGCCAAGATCGGCGGCGATCCCAAACGCTGCAAGGGTCTTTTCACCGTGCCCTGGGTCAACGGCGCGCTGGACAAGCTGCAGAAGGCCGGTGTCAGTGGACTGCCTGCTCCGATTTCCGACGCCGATGCCAAAGACTTCAAGAAAGGCATGGGCTTTCACCAGATGTTCAAGACATCGTGGAATGGTTCTTTGGGTTCGCGCTATTTCCTTTTGGCCGAGCCGTTCCGCATCTACGCCGCCGCGCGCTGGCACAAGGACAAGCTGAGCCAAACGGCCATGGGCGACGTGCAAGAGGCCTGGTTTCTCGACAAGATGCAGAAGTCCACGAAGACGTGGAAGTTGTGGGGTAACGAGTACACGATGCAGCCGCGTATCGCCGATTTGTCCAGTTTCCCGACGCTGCCGGCGGCGTTCAAGCAGAAATTCCTGCTGTCGGCGGAGGACTGGGACGGCCTGCCGGATCGGCGCGAGTTGATCTTGAAGGCTTTGGGAGCGCTGCAGAATGTCGTGATCTTCTCGGGTGACATCCACGCCTTTTTCGCCGGCACGCCGATGACCGAAGATGGCAAGAGCAAGGTCGTCGAATTCGTAGGCGGTGCCATTTCCTCGGGGACCTACGCGTCGATGCTGCTGCGCCAGGCCTCGTCGGATCCAGAGTTGAACGATGCGGGTGCGCCGGCGCTGGCGATGATTGCCGGCGATCTGCTGCTCGGCAAGGTCGAGGGAACCAAGCCGATCAATGCCAACCTGGGCTACGACCTGCTGGATCACAACGGTGCAATCCTCGTGCAGGCGGATGCCAAGGCGTTGGCGGTGACGTTCCTGCAGATTCCTTCCGACAAATTGGCGTCGCGGCTGCCGGACGCGGAAATTGCCGGCGCATTTACGGCGGTGGATTTCAAAGTCGATGCCGGCGCGCCGGAGCTGTGGCAAAAGCTGGAAGGCGCGTGGAAGAAGTGGAATCCTGCCAAGTTCGCGTGGGAGTGAGGGCGCCGCGTCCTACAAGATCGTCCCGATATTGCCGATGGACAAGCTCGGCCCGAACACGAACGCCACGTGCGGTGCTGGCCGGCCACCGCGCAACGCGGCCGCATCAACAGCGTTCGCATAGTAATTGAACTCGTTGCGAAACTCGTAGACGAACCAGCCGTGCAGGTTGAGGGATGCCTGGGTGGTCTGGCCCGCGCCGCCGAGCGGAATGCTCACCCCAACGCCGGCCACGGTCGCGAGGGTCGGCGGATAATTCGGGAAATTGCCGTTGCCGACCAGACCCACGCCGATGGCGCCCAGTTCGAGGCCGAGCAGCCCCTCCTTGCCCTCATTGTCGAGCAGGGCAAGGCGCGACAAGACGCCGAAATTGAGGCTCAAGAGACCAGTCGGTTGGTTGACGCGGTACAGGCCGGTCGGGAACGACGCCGTGGCGTAGAAGCGGAATCTGCCGGTGCCGAGGATGACCGACCACTGCGCAGCCGACGCCTGACTCTTGCCAGCCTTGTCGGGTGCCAGCAGAAATTCGTCGACTTGTTGCTGCACGCGCACGGAAATGCGATCGAAGGGAGCCTTGGCACCGCGAATCCACAAGACGCGATCCGCGGCGCCCGGGCGCAGCAGCATGCGCTGACCGACATGCGCCGCCGCACGCACCGCGCCGTCGAGCCCGAGCACGTCGGCCTCGACAAGGATTTCTTGCGTGCCCTCGTCGGGCTGCAGGCGCGCGGCGTGCACGACCACACGGCAGCTCTCGCGGAACTCAAAGGGAATGTGTGGGGTCTTGCCCGGCTCGATCGCCACCGCGTGGCCTGTCGCGTCGTCGCAGAAGAATTCGACGATCGCCTGGCGGTCCTGGGTGCCGGTCAGCGGCACGGGCACATGCGCATCGCGCAGCGGCCGTTGCACTGCGTCGGTGACGATGGCGAGGTTCACGTCCTGCAGCGCCGCCGGCACCGTGGCCACGCGCACGCCGTAGCGCAGCGCGACCGAGCCGCCGCCGGTCTCTTCGCCACGCAGCGCAAACCCCGATTTCGCGGCGCGCACTTGCACCGCACCCGGAATCGGCAGGGCAATCAGGCGCGTGTGTTCGTCGATGGGCGGCAGGTGCAGCAGGGCGTCGCGGTTGCGCGGAATGAAGTCGATGCTGCCAAGACCTGGCAATTCAAGCGCTGGGCGCGGCAGCGGCGGCGGCCGGGTCTTCTCCGTCAGCAAGACCAGCACGGGCGCGTCCGGCTCCGGTCGGTTGGCCTGGATCGTGACGATGTCGTCGTCGATGCGGCCGATGCGCAAGAGCACATAAGTGATGTCTTTTTCTTTTTCGACGCGCAGGACATCCGCTGGATCCCCGTCCGCCGTCCAGCGCAATGCGCGCGGCGTCTTGGCGCAGCGGGCATCCATGCGCACCACCACACGCGTGTCGTCGAGGTCGCGAAATGGCGCACCGCTGACCATGGCCACGGCACAGTGGATCAGCGAAAACACTGCCGAAGCCGACGTTTCGAATGCCTCGCCACGCTGCAGCAACACATGCGGCGCGAGACGCACCTTGACCGTCACCGCGCTGGCCTGGCCTGGCACGCTGCGCACGACCACGTCGTCGTCGCTGATCTCACAGCGCGCCAGGCCACAATCGACACTGGCCACGGCTTCCGGGTGCGGCAGAGGAATGCGGCCGAGGCCATCGGCGAGATCCACGGCCGTGGTCGCCGGTAGGACGCGGCTGAGCACCGTGCGCGCCGGGTGCAGCACCCTCTCTTGCGGCAGCGTCGCCCGCCCGTGGTTGTCATGCAGCAGGCCTGGGTTGTCCGTGCGGGCGCCGGCCGGCAGCCAGGTCAGCGCCACCGTGGTGGCGACGCCGCGGCCGACGACCAGTACGCATCGTTCAACAGTAGCGATTGTTTCGGGGGTATGACAGGCATCGACGCCGTTTTCGTCCTCACTGCGCCAGGCCACTTGCACGCCGGCCAGACCATGACCCTTGAACTCGATCCGGCCCTCATCGGGCCACAGCACGACGCTGGCGGGGTCGACGACGGGCCAGGGTCCGGTGGCGATCCACGTCGCGGTGCTGCGCGATGCCATGCAAGCGCTTGGATTTTCGGCCGTACGCACTTCGATGGCGCTGCCCGCGGGTACGCTGCTGCTGACGCGGAGTTGGCGCTGGCGCGCGTCGAAGCTCCAACCATCCGGCAAGGTTCCGCAGATCGTGCCGTCGAGGACCGTGGCCGTGGCGCCGCTGGGCAGTTGGTAGACCGCCGCGGTTTCAGCGGCGAAGGCGCTACCGACGCGGCAGACAAGCGTCAAGGTGCCAAGAACAAGTAGAAATCGAGTGAACGTCATCGTCTCTCCGGCGCGGTCGCGCAAGGGTCCGCGCCCTGCCAGCTTGCCGCAGCGCGCGCCCGCTGCAACGGCCTCAGCGCGTTTTTATTCGTTGGCCTCCTCGCGGCAGCTTCCGCCACGGCGCACGGCGCTTTGCGCCTCGGCTGCTGGCCTGCTCGCCGCGGCTGCTATCCTTTGGCCAACAGCCCTTCCCAGCTGCTTGCCGAGGCCGATCATGCCCGGATCTGAGAACCAAGATTTGCCGGATGTGCGCGAAGTTCCCGTGCTGCCCCTCAAGGATGCCGTCCTGTTTCCCCACGCGATGCGGCCCTTCCAGGTCGACCATCCGAGCGCCGTGCGTCTGATCGAGGAGATGGGATCGTCGCTCGAACATGCCGCTGTGGTGACGGTGCGCGAAGAGCCGGCCACCGATGAGGAGGCGCTGAATCTTCATGAAATCGGCTGTCTGGCCCGGGTGCTCAAGGTCATCTCGATGCCAGGGGGCGATCCGCGCAGTTTCGTGTTGTTTGCCCAAGGCATCCGCCGCGTGCGCGTGACCAATGTCGTGAGCCGCGAGCCGCATCTGCGCGTGCGCGTCGAGCCGCTGGATGATGTGCTGCCGGCGGTGCCGGACGACGTCTTCCAGGCCCTGACCCGCAACATCAGGGATCTGTTCTCGGAAGTCGTGCTGCGTTCGCCCAATTTATCCAACGACATCCTGCCCGTGCTGGCGGGCATCGAAGAGCCAGGAACCCTTGCCGATTTCGTTGCATCGACACTGCCGACGCTCTCGACGCCGCAGCGCCAGACCCTGCTGGAAACGCTCGATGTGCAGAGCCGTCTCGAAGTGCTGAGCGAGGAGTTGGTCAAGGAGCGGGAAAACCTCAAGCTTCAGGCCAAGATCGAGAATGACGTGCAGCAGAAGGTGGCCGGTTCGCAGCGGGATTTCTTCTTGCGCGAACAGTTGAAGGCGATCCAGAAGGAACTCGGTGACACGGATGCGAATACGCGTGAAGTAGAGGAGTTGCGCGCGAAGATCGAGGCGGCGCACTTGCCGGATGACGTACTGAAAGAGGCGCTGCGCGAGCTGGGCCGTCTGCAGCAAATTCCCGCGGCGGCGGCGGAATACAGCGTATCGCGCACGTGGCTCGATTGGCTGGTGGCGCTGCCGTGGCAACGGGCGACGGCGCAGGACGTGGATTTGCGGCGTGCGCAACAGATCCTCGACGAGGACCACCATGATCTGGAGAAGGTGAAATCCAGAATCCTGGAATACCTTGCGGTGCTGCAATTGAAGCGCGACCTGAAGGGCCCGATCCTGTGTTTCGTGGGGCCGCCGGGCGTAGGAAAAACGTCGCTGGGGCGCTCGATTGCCCGCGCGGTCGGCCGCGAATTCGTGCGGCTGTCGCTGGGCGGCATGCACGACGAGGCGGAAATTCGCGGACACAGGCGAACTTACGTGGGTGCCTTGCCGGGCCAGGTGATGCACGGATTGCGGCGCGCGGGCACCCATGATCCGGTGTTCATGCTCGACGAAATCGACAAATTGGGACGCGATTTCCACGGCGACCCGGCGTCGGCGCTGCTGGAGGTGCTCGATCCAGAACAGAATTTCAGCTTCCGCGATCACTACCTCGATGTGCCCTTCGACTTGTCGCATGTGCTGTTCATCACGACGGCAAATGTCCTCGATCCGATTCCGCCGGCCCTGCTCGATCGCATGGAAGTGTTGGAGTTGCCAGGCTATTCGGAAGAAGAGAAATTGCACATCGCCACCCGCTTCCTCGTGCCGCGGCAGATCGCGGCCAACGGCTTGGAAGCGGACCAGATCACGTTTGAGGAAGCTGCCTTGCGGCGCTTGACCTCCAGCTACACCCACGAAGCCGGTGTGCGGCAGTTGGAGCGAAGTATCGGCGCACTGTGCCGCAAACACGCGCGCCGGATTGCCCAGGATGGCATGCAACCTCTGCTTGTGACATCAGAAGTCGTGCGCGAGCGCCTGGGGCCGCCGCTGTACAGATTGGAGACGCAAGTGGCCGAGCGCTGCCGGCGACCTGGCGTGGCCATTGGTTTGGCCTGGACGGCGGCGGGCGGCGATATCCTCTTCGTCGAGGCGTCGCGCATGCCGCGCGACAAGGGCGAGTTCACCATCACGGGGCAGATTGGCCAGGTGATGCAAGAATCGACCAAAGCGGCGCTGTCCTGGCTGCGTGCCAATGCCGCGGCACAAGGCATTGATCCGTCGGTGTTTCGTGACTACGACCTGCACCTGCACGTGCCTGCGGGCGCGGTGCCCAAGGATGGGCCGTCGGCGGGTGTGGTCATGGTGGCGGCGCTGTATTCGCTGTTTGCCGACAAACCCATCAAGCCGTTTCTCGCGGCCACGGGCGAGATTACGCTGACGGGGCAGGTCCTTCCGGTGGGCGGCATCAAAGAGAAGATCCTGGCGGCGCGGCGCAGCGGCATCCGCGAAGTGATCTTGCCGGCCGATAATGAGGCCCATGTCGTCGAAGACGTGCCGGAACCGTTGCGCGAGGGGATGCGACTGCACTATGTGCATACGATCGAGGAGATGCTGGCCCTCGCGTTTGCGCAGCCGTTGCAGGGGGTTCTGGTGCGCGGCGGGGCGGTCACGGCGATCGTGCCGGCGAATTGAGGCCACAGACGGGGCGGCGGTTTTCAGTAGCCGTTGCAGTTCTGATCGAGGGTGTTGTCCGGCCGGAACGAGAAGGACTCATCGCCCCAAGGGCTGCTGACGAAGTCGCCGGCCTTGCTGAACAAACCGAGCGGCATGGTGCCCCAGCGGGTCGAGCCGGAGACCTTGTCATCGAAGCCGGCGAGGCGCCAGTGGTCGTACGGCGCAGGCGCGTTGGATCCATCGTACCATCCGGACGACGTCAACTCGGCAGTCGCCCACGTGCCGTCGTGCTTGTCGTAGAGTGTTCCATCGACCAGGACCGACGGGCTGCCGCGCACCGATGGCGACACCGACCAGACCGACCCCGTCGTCACGTCAAGCACCTGGCTGCCGGCCCATGAAGTCCCGGGGCCGGCGTCGTAGAAGTCGATGAGCTTGTTGTTCAAGATGGCAAACACATGGTTGGCGCCGGTGCCGAAGTCGTGCCGCGCCCACAGGGCGGTGCAATCGAGGGTCGACAGCACGCTGTTGACGTTGCCGAGCGCGCCGTGGCTGGCGTAGACCGTATCGAACGTGCGCCAGCGCAAGCCGGCACTGCCGCACTCGAAGATCGCCAATGCTCCGGCGTCGGAAGTGGGAATTCCGGCGACCTGGCGGTTGTAGCCTGTCGTCGGCCCGACATAGCCCCAGTAGGGTGCCACGCTGGTGCCGCCAGTCCAAGATGTCCAATTGGCCGTGGTCCAGGAGACATAGCCCATGTGCGGCGTGTTGCTGCCGTTGAGCCACTCGCCAAATACGGCGAAGCGGCCATCGGCCATCGGCACGGAGAAGGGCTGGTATTGTGCAAGCGGGCTGAAGATGGGCGAAGCCGTGTAGATCGGTGGCGTCGCGGCGCTGTTTGCTCCCGGCCAATACATCATGTTCTGCAGGCTCTTGATGAGGAAGACTGAGCCATTGAACGGATTGCTGCTCACGTCCATGGCACTGCCTGTCCCGGCCACCGCCGGTCGGGTGATCGTGGTCTGGCCGACGGCGTCGCCCCAGTACGTGAAGCGGCTGAGGGTGTTCGCACTGTTCTGCGTGCCGTCGGCGATCGCAATGATGTCGCCAATACCAGCCGATTCGCGGGCCACCGCCTGGGCCGAGGAGTAGGTGGGCAGTCTGGCGCTGACCGACCATGTGCTCGTAGCGGTCGACCAGGTTCTCTGTTGTTCCGGCATGACCACGCTGGGGCCGCTGCCATCGTACAGCGGCACGAGCATCGAGTAGTTTGGATCGGAGGTTGGGCCAGCATTGGAGACAACTGACCAGCTGTCTGCAGCTTCCGCATAGGTCGCGGTGCCGAATGCGTACGAGTTCACGACGGCAGTCGAATAGAGCCGCAGGCCGTAGCTGGCGGCCGCATTGCCGTTGCCGACGACCTGCATGTTCGGCCAGGGTGAAGTGGGCCACGGACCCATGGTGACGCCAACGGTCACAGAGGTCCAAGCACCTGCGCCGCCGGTACGTTTCCAGTGCTTGAGGACATAAGCCGTCCCGCCCGCGTTCTTCTTGAAGTAGAGCAGGTGCTCGACGCCGCTCGGCGAGAACAGCAACACCGGCGAGGTCATCTGCGCGCCGGAATCGAAGTCGCCAGCGGCATCACCGCTCGTGCTCGAAGCAAACGTCGTCGAATCGGCGGCCGAGTTCTTCATGTAGCGCAGCACATACGATCCCGAGGAATTGGTCCCTGCCACGACGACGCGATCCGTACCGTCGCTCGCTACCGCCGTGTCGAGTCCCAGGACGGCGCCAAAGGAATTCGTCGACGAAGTCAGCGTCGTCAATGTCCAACTACCGCCTGCAGGTTTGCGTGCGTACGCCCAATGCTGGCTCAGCCAGTAGAAAGCCCGCGTGCTCCCGTCGCTGTGGGTCGTGACCCGTGCGCTGCCTGCCAGTGCATTGGCATTCACCATTGTCTTGGTCCAGGTGCGCAATTGGTAGTTGTTCTGGATCGGCGCCGAGTATTCGTGCAGCTCCGTAGATCCATACGAGTTCGTTCTCTTGGTCAGCAGGTGCACGGTGTTGTCCGTGCCGCCGGTGACGCCGAAATCGAGCAGCGTGGCGTCGTTGTCGATGACGAGCGGCGTGGTGTAGGCCCAGTAGGTGTCCGTCAAGAGCTTGGTGCCGATGACCGTTCGCTTGCGGTAGGGATTGACGGCTGAGGCAGAGAAATCGTCAGCAGAGGAAGCAGTCCAGAGGCGGCTGCCGACCAATCGACCGCGGAACACCATCTTCTCCGCGACGCCGAACTCCCAGTGCTGTGTGGTGTAAGGGCCCTGGCGCGTAGGCTCAAGCGTCTCTACCGCGCCGGGATTGATGTTGGCATCTGCGTCGTTGCAGTCCCCGCCGCCGCCGAGACAAGTGGCCACCACGACCGCGTTGTTGATGGTCATGTCGCTCTGGCAGTAGCCGTCATTGTCGTCGTCGCAGCCTTCGTCGGTCTGGGCGTCGCAGTCCTGGTCGACGTTGTCGCAAGATTCAGTGGCATTGGGGTGAATCGAGTCGACGTTGTCGTCGCAGTCCTTGATGGGATTCGTCGTGCACGCCGCGTCCATGTAGCCGTCCATGTCCGCATCCTTGGTACCGCCGCCGACGCAGACACCCGCATTGCAGTAGTCCGGCATCCAGACGTTGCCGGTGCATGCAACGTGGTCGTCGCAGGTCGGCGACTTGGGCGAGCCGGTTGAGGTGATCGGCGTGTGCACGCAACCGCCTGTCACTTCTGAACAACTGTCGGCCGTGCACAGGTTGTTGTCGTCGCAGTTGACGGCCAGGCCGTTGCGGCACGAGTTGACTGCACTGGTTCCGTCGCACACCTCGTTGTACGTGCACGCGAGGCCGTCGCTGCAGCTGGTGTTGATGGCGAGCGGCGTATAGACGCAGCCCGGATAGGCCGATGACGACAAGCAGGTGTCGACCGTGCACGCCTTGTTGTCGTTGCAGGTGATGTTGGTGCCGATGCACGAACCACCGGTGCAGACGTCTGTGTTCGTGCAACCATTGCTGTCATCGCACGAAGTGCCGTTGGCCTTGGACGGATTGGTGCAAGTGCCGACACCCGCGATGCAAGTTCCAGCCGTGTGGCATTGATCGGTGGCTGGGCAAGTCACGGCGGAGCCAGCGCAACTGCCGTTCGTGCAAACATCGGACGTGGTGCACGCATTGTTGTCGCTGCAACTCGTGCCATTGGAGGCGTTCGGCGTCGTGCAGACGCCCGTCGCCTGTGTGCAGGTGCCGGCACCGTGGCATTGGTCGATGGCCACGCACGTCACAGGCGAGCCGGCGATGCAGGATCCGCCGCCGCAGTGATCGCCCACGGTGCACAGGTTGGGCACGCCACCGCTGAGATCGGTGCACGACGCCGTGTTGTTGACTTTCACGCATCCGGTGATCCAGTTTGCGTTGACATCCGATGGGTTGCAAGAGTCATCGGTGCAGACATTGCTGTCGTTGCAGGTGGCGCTGTTGTTGCTGTGCAGGCAACCCGCCGTCGGATTGCACGAATCGTCGGTGCACGACTTCGAATCGCTGCACGCCAGCGGCGTCGCCCCGGGG
>Ga0172369_10000155_pt1 | contig 96606 bp, 87 predicted proteins | sample LakKiv25m_FD_114539 | JGI IMG/M metagenome (GOLD analysis project Ga0172369, IMG submission 114539) | Freshwater microbial communities from Kabuno Bay, South-Kivu, Congo - kab_022012_11.25m | ecosystem: Environmental > Aquatic > Freshwater > Lake | place: Democratic Republic of the Congo... | reverse complement strand
CCGGTTCCATCTCAGACTTTCTCTTGCTTCCAGAACTTCTCGCGTCTTTCGGCAACCTCGACTACGACGTCGTGGAAATGGTTCTGGCAGACCAAGACAGCTGGGACAGGTACGAGGCAGCCAGGTGGCTCACGATGCGCCGATGGCTCGAAACGAATCCCGACGACGACTTCGCGAAAGAAGTTCGAGCCGAACTGACCTCGGCGCCCGAACGCTACGCCACCTACACCCGTGAATACCTAGGCTGGGGTGTGTTCGCGCTAATGTCGCGGTGATGTGAGACAACTCCGGCGCAACGACTGGTGCGGAGCTTCACTCGGTTGCTCGCCGATGCGCGCGCGTCTGCAGCGACGAGCGGCCTCACGAATGAGATTCAGCGTTTGCTCGATAAAGGAGCCGATGTGAACGCCAAAGATGCCCACACAACAACCGCGCTCATGGAATGCGCGCGAGGGCGACATTGATCCAAATGACGATTCTTCAGTCAACGAATGGATATATGTTGAAGCCGATGAGCTTCAAATGTACCTCAAAGGAATTTTTGGAGAATTCGGTAGCCGCTTGCCTGACAAGTTGAGTGCTGAAGATGCTGCGAAAACTCTCTGGGAGAGGTTCATGCGTTCGGGACGCGGGGGTCGAGGGTTCAAATCCCTTCATCTCCACCAGCGAAAGCTTAGGCCATGCCCGACAAAACCACCATTCGAGCTCACCACGACTCACCTTCGGCATCCCGTCCGCCCTTCGACGATCCCGATCTCATGGACGAATGGAACTCTCTCGAAGACCCCGAGGATCGTGCCGATTATCTGGAAGCTGTCCAGGCACTCGCTGACCTGAATGAGGAAGAGCTAGTCTCCTGGGAAGATGTGAAGGCTGAACTTGGCTATTAGTCGGGGTTGTCGTGTCTGAATTAGTTTGGCTCATGCGTACTCATATACGGGAGTTTCAATAACCCTGTCGGGCTTCTGCCTGCTCTTGATAATGGCTTGGATATGCTCCACCGTCTCAGGAGCAAAGAACTGTTCGCCCGTCTCTTTACAAACACGCGCGGGTACTTTTTCAACAATGAAAAACTTTCCGCCTTTTACCAGCGTGTACGTTACCTTGGCTTCAATCATTGTCTTTTTCATCTCGAACGTCTCTTCCTTCACTTTCTGACCCGAAGATCGATCCAACTTCAGTCAATTTCCGAATGCGTACCGTGCACGACCGTTTTTAGGTTCAAATCATGGCGATTTTCTGCTGGAACGCGCTCTATCTATATTTTGTCCGCTTTCAAAGCGTGGCGGTGGTGGGATTATAGGGATTCTCGAAAGTTTTCACGGAATGGAGACACACTGCTGGGCAAGCCAGCAGTGGCACCCGCAAGGCAACACGTCAATACTTTCGAGAACCGATATAAATCCCTTCATCTCGACCACGACCTCCCCATTGAACTCAGTTGCGCTTTCAAAGAGGTAATTTGGGCGGGGCCGGTATGCCTTCGAAGTGAAGTCAGTCACGCTGGACGCGTGACGTCCGAAGCAGAGGAGGACGCATTTCTCCTCTGCTTCGACTGCGCATCGGTATTATGCCTTGACCAATCTTGACATGATTGACCCCGCGATTGCCAAAGCAATGTATAGAACAACAAGCACGATAAAGACTCCGAAGAACCGGAGGGTGAGTGTTCCGAGAATCCACGTCCAGTTATCTTTCAGGAATACTATGTTTGTTACGCTTTCGCCAACCTTGGTGATGGTGACTGAGTGCCACGGCCGGTTAGAGTGATCTTCAATGAGGGTTTGCGCCCCTCTGTCACGAAATTTGATATCTTTCTCCCCTTTCATCGCTCCCTGGTAGGACTTCACAGCAGTATCGTACGAGACACCATAGGTCTTCTCCAAGCGCTCACCAGACTGCGAGACTATTTTCCCGCCCGGCATGACAGGGGCGCCTAGGAAATCCTCGGCGAATGAAGGGGTGTACCAAAATACACAGAATACGATGGCCATTGATGAAAGAGTTTTCATATACCGAACTCCATTTTCGAGTTGAACTCCAGAGAGTGCCATGCGGATCATCTCAGGGCGTTTCGCGTTTCTTGTCGTCCCGCTGATCCCAAGATTGAATCAAGGCTTTCATCGGGACCTAAAAGAGAAGTCGCATGACTTTAGCCGGTTTCTATTGGAACATGGCGATGAACATGCCTGCCGCTGCCGCCGCTCCTATCGCGCCGGCAAGATTCGGCCCCATAGCGTGCATCAACAGGTAATTGCCCTTGTCATATTGCTGCCCTATCTTTTGTGAAACTCGCGCCGACATGGGCACTGCTGAAACTCCGGCAGAGCCGATGAGCGGGTTTATCTTTTCCTTCAGAAAAAGATTCATCAATTTCACCGTGAGAATGCCGCCTATGGTGCAGACTACGAAATCCGCCAGCCCCAAACCGAAAATGAGAAGCGTCTTGGGATGAAAGAATTTGTCAGCAGTCATAGTTGCCCCAATGGATGTAGCCAGGAATATGATCATAACATTCATCAAGGCTCCTCCTGACGTCTCGGCCAATCGTCCCACAACGCCACTTTCTCTCATCAGGTTCCCCAGCATAAACATTCCCATGAGCGGAGTCACGCTGGGCACGAGGATGGCTACGATCGCAGCAGCGAGGATTGGGAAGAGTATCTTTTCGCGTTGAGAAACAGGTCTTAGCTGTCTCATACGGATTTTTCGCTCCGCGTCCGATGTCATCCACCTCATGATCGGCGGCTGAATGAGCGGTACCATAGCCATGTACGAATAGGCCGCGAGCGCGTTGGGGCCTAACAACTCAGGCGCCAGGAGCTGAGTAAGATATATTGTCGTAGGACCCTCCGCTCCTCCGATAATGCCCACTGATGCAGCTTCCTTCAGCGTGAATCCTGCCAGTACCGTTCCGGTGAAGGTCACAAAAACGCCTAACTGCGCGCCAGCGCCGACCAAGAGCATCTTCGGGTTGGCGATAAGAGGACCGAAATCTGTCAAGGCTCCTAAACCGAGGAAGATGACGCAAGGCATGACCGTCCATTCCAGGCCGTAGTGATAGAAGATCTGTATCAGGTTCCGGACTCCTTGCTCGTTAACTCCCATCAATGGTACGCTAGGAAAATTAACGATGAAGATCCCAAATCCAATGGGCAGGAGCAGTAAAGGTTCGTAATCCTTTGCAATGCCTAGGTAAAGAAAGAAGCCTCCCACACACCACATGAAGACTAACTTCCAGCTAAGATCGAAAATGCCGGTGGTCAAAATGAACCCCCAGATCATCTCCAACACGTCGTAAACGGTCATGTCTGTCTCCTGATGATTTCGGCAAAGAATGCTGTTAGATCGGGACGAATAGATTTTCCGAGCGCTTGCCCCCGTTTTGCGTCCAGGAGCTGATTTGCGACATCGGCGTCCTCGGTGCATTCGCTAAGCAAGTTCGATGCCAGGCTGGAAGGGTACTGAGATAGGCGGTTATTGTGGTGAAATTGCAGGAGTACGGTAAGTCGGTTCGCCGCGGGAATGTATCTTCAGGCCTCAACAGAGCAATTCGGCCAGGGGTCCGTGGGTGAGTATCACCCGCCGCTCGCTGAAGGACTGACAACTAGTTGAAAGGTCTAACCGTTATTCGTGGGTAATATTCACCCCAGGCAACTCGATCGGTGGGTAATTATTTCTCCGAATGCCGAGTGACTTAATGAGGTATTTCATCTGATCACGGGAAATCCCCAGCTCCAGTGCAGCGACTTTTATGCTCCCTCCCGACCGTTGTAATGCTTCGGTGGCAAGGCAGCGTTCAGCCTCGCGCAATGCTTGGGGCAGAGAGCACGACACGGTAATGGACACGGGATATGACAGATCCAGCCGGCCGTTACTATCGTCCCCCTCCTTGCTGAGCCTCCCAACGTCATTCAATGTGATCCTGCGTTTGTCGCACAAGATCAACGCCCTTTCCAAGGCATTTCTCAATTCCCTCACATTTCCCGGCCAATGATACTTGACCAGGCTATCCATGGCGCTCTGTTCGACTCTCGGGGCCTCTGAAAACCCCATCTTCGTGGCCAGCACGCTCAGCAGTTCCGTCGTGAGGAGCGGCAAATCTTCCTTCCGTTGTCTCAATGGCGGCACCCGAATGGCAAACACGTTGAGGCGATAGAAGGGGTCCTCACGGAAGTTACCTTCGGCGACTTCCCGCTCCAGATCTTTGTTGGTGGCAGCAATCACCCTGGTGTTGACTTCCACGCTCTTTTCACCACCAACGCGCGTGAAAGAATGTGTATCCAGAAAAGAAAGAAGCTTTGCTTGTAGGTGGATCGGCAAATCCCCAATCTCGTTCAAGAGAAGCGTGCCTCCCTCAGCCAACTCCAAAAGCCCACGTTTGCGCGACCGGGATCCGGTAAAGGCGCCCGCTTCGTGGCCAAACAGCTCGGACTCCGCGAGTTCCCCCGGAAGAGCTGGGCAGTTTATTGCGAAAAACGGGCCAGCAGATCGGTGTGACGTGTCATGAAGGTGACGAGCCAGATAATCCTTTCCGGCGCCGCTCTCGCCAAGCAGTAACACAATGCTGTCTGTCGTACTGGCCAGGGCCACCTGGTCCAGAACCCCTTTCATGGATCCAGATCCATAGGAGCCTGGCGGATTCATCAACTCGACCTGTTGAGCTTGGCGGTCGGTCAGGTCTCGGGCGATTCCGTAGATGCCCATAATGGTTCCCAATGGGTCCAGCAGCGGGGATCTGATACAGTTCAGAATGAGCTGTCCCCCCGCGCCTGGGATACTCTGCTGGGTTTCTATGGTACGCCCTTGGAGAACTCGTCGTTCAACATCTTGCATTCCGCGCGCGTTTTCTGCGCCGAACAGAGACTCATCAGTGCTCCCAGAGATCTCCTCCAGGCGAATCCCTAGCAGTCTGAGCATGGCCGGATTCACATGCGTGTACCTCAGATTTTGATCCTTCATGAATATGCAGTCTTGGGCGGATTCAAATACCGCCCGGAATCGTTCCTCGCTGCGGCGCAGTTGGATTTCTGCTCGCTGACGGTCGGCGATCTCCTGACGGAGCGTCTCGTTAGCAGTCACAAGGTCCTTGGTGCGTTCTTGCACCATTTGCTCGAGTTCGGCGTGCAGCGCCCGCTGGGCTTCATCCGCTTGCTTCCGCTTGGTGATGTCGCGTAGGATCGTCTGATATCCGAGCATGCGACCTGCGTCATTCCTTCGAATGGTCGCGCTCAATTCACACACTATTTCAGTACTATCCTTCTTGCGCCGCCTGACCTCGAAATCCCGTACCGACCCGTAGCGTTCGACTTCCTCTCGAAATCTCGACCGATCACCCGCGTTGACATAGAGTTGCAGTATATTAAAGTCCTTTAGATCGTCCCTCGAATATCCGAAAAGATTGAAAAAAGCGTCGTTAGCATCAAGGAGTTCCCCTTCAGGCGCCGTGATCGTTATCGAGTCGATGGAATTCTCGAACAGGTGACGATATCGGTTCTCACTGTGAACCAGAGTATTGAATACCTTGTCGCGCTCGAGATTCCTCAGCGTCACATAGACCCCGATGACGCCGAGAAGAATCACTTCGATGCAAACAAGCGGCCAATCAGACGGATCGGAAAACGCAAGTACTTTCCGAGCATAAGAATCCACGATCTCGGATATAATGGGAACCGCCAGCAGCGCCGGAAGAAGAGCCCATTTCGTGTAGGGGACGAAGGTCGACCAACTCGATTTAGAACCGTGCGCCGTTGAGAGATCCGTTTCATCACGGGCGAGAATTTCCAATTTGTTATCTTCTTGGTTAAACATTTCGGCACTCCGGACGGCTGAGATTCCAGCAATGCCCGTAGTTCGGCACACACTTCCATTTTCAGGTTCGCGACGAACTTCAGCCATCTCATCTTGACGGATGATTTGAATGCGCCCTTCGATCACCAGTGCGGGCACGTATTGTATGATTATTGCTTTTCTTGCAGTTGAGTCAAGAACCTCATCGCGGAGCCACTTGGGGCGTGTCGCCCTTGACAGTGCCACAGTCAAGACAACAGAAATCGTAATGGTTCGCCGGGACATCGAGTGGCGCCGGATGGTGTGCATTCGTGTAGAGCCCCCATCTCCCATCCCCTTCCCCAAGTATGGAGAAGGGGGGCGGTGGAAGCCCCCTCTCCACCCTTGGAGAGGGGGTCGGGGGGTGAGGACGGTCTCTTCCCAGTGAACGATTGCCAGAAATCTTTGTTTCATTGCTACGGATTCTCCGTCCGCTCGCGGGACCGTCTGCCTGAATGTTTATACGCTTCAAGGGCAACTGACGTGAAACGGACGATCGCCGCGAACGTGTGGTTCTCCCTGGATACAGAGATCGCCCTCGCGTAGATCTCCCCCCTCTCGAGATTCAGGTCAACGCTGACCAGGACCATTCTCAGGTCCTTCCATTGATTGATCGGCTGGTCGACAACCAAGACGGCAGGCATCATGGAAACATGAGTGATCGATCCTGCGATCTCCCCAGCGGGCACTCCTTTTTGTTGAGTCGCTGCCCCCGAACCTTCAACGCGGTTTCCAGGCGGACGGGGCCTTGATCCCGATCAGCCAGGAAGGCATTGAATTCTCCATGGATTCCTCTTACGTCATGGAGGGGTTCCCTTCCAGTGTGCTTGCAGCACTTGCTTTCGGCAGCTCCCGGACAGGCCTTGCTTGTCCATTCGTGTCATGGATATCTGGATCGGTTCCTGGCTGATTCGCAATACTGTTCTATGCCCGTTGCCCTGATCTTTTCATTTATCGCCACCCATGCTTTGTTCAGGGCAGGATCGAAGTTGGTCTTCTCGCAGGGAAACTCGTCACACTGGAAGCAGAAATCAATCCGTTTTTCCTGATGACACGGGCGCACCCCGCAGTTTTTGAACAACTTGCACTGTTCATTGCGACACCCCGCGCAATTCTCCGAGGCGAACAGGTCCAGCATCTCCTTGAAAGCCGGGTACTTGGCAAAGACGGGGTTGCCCAGCAGCGTCTCGAATCGTTTGGCGTACACGTCGAAGTTTCCCAATTTGTCTTTGAGCATCAGGCTGTATTTTCGAATATCTCCGCTTGCGTGCGCAAAACACGTTTCGCAGCACAGGCCGCACGGGGCTATCGTCTCCTTAATCTTGTCATTAGTCATGGCTTTTCTCCTCTCACTGAAATAGGTTGCTCCTCTGTGGGCTCAACACCCCGTTGTGTGCGGTGGGGTGGTTCCTTCGATCATAACCATTGCCGTTGGGGAGAAAAAGTGGCAAAATCGACATTGTGAGGGGCGATCTCGCCATTCTGTGCAATCCGGAAGGAACCGATGAAAAAAGTAACCATCCTTGCACCGTACAACACCATGGCAACGACCATCTTCGGCCCCATGGACATCTTCAATCAAGCAGGACGGTTGTGGAATCGAGTAACCAGATCCCCCCAGACTCCATTCTTTGACGTGACAATCGCTTCGGCAGCCGGACAGCCTATCAGGTCCGTGAACAATATCCACATCCAACCCCATTGCAGCATTGAGGATGTTCACCAAACCGACCTGATCGTTATCTCCTCGGCCACCTATATCGACGCAATTCTCGAAAAGGATCCGGAGCTGGTACCTTGGATACGCCACCATTACGATCGAGGCGCCCATGTTGCCAGTATCTGCACCGGCGTTTTCTTGCTGTCGGAGACTGGACTTCTCAATGGCAAATCCGCAACCGTCCATTGGGGATTTGCGGATATGTTTCGCAAGAGATATCCACAGGTAGAATTGAGACCCGATCGGATGTACATCGATCACGGTCGTCTCTACTGCTCGGCCGGCGTAAGCGCGGGTATGGATCTTTCTCTGTATCTGGTTGAGAAGTTTTGTGGTCGGCAAGCAGCTGTCGAGTCTGCCAAGACCATGGTTCTGGATATGGGTAGAGTCTCGCAGGCCCCCTATGAGTGCTTGCTTTTTCCGAAAGACCATGGTGACCCATTGGTCGTGAAGGCCCAGGAATGGATAGAACAGCATGAATCTGAGCCGATTGATTACGAGTGGCTGGCACAGGAACTTCGAACGAGCCGTCGATCCCTGGAACGCCGCTTCAGACAGTCGGTTGGAGTAACTCCGCTGGCGTACTTGCAGAAATTGCGGGTGGAAAGAGCCAAACGCCTGCTGGAGGAAGGCACCCGGACCTTTAGTGAAATTACCTATCAGGTTGGATACGAAGACATTCCGTTTTTCAGAAAGGTATTTGTCAGACTCACCGGGTTGAGACCGAATGAATACCAGCGGAAATTCGCACGGCACTCCAGCGTTGATGCCAACTCGCATGCCCCGGTTTTTGGGCACGATGAATCATGAGACGCCGGTAGCGCCGGCATCCCCGGATCGAGTCCGGGGCAGGCTTTGCCGGTGCTCTTTACAAGTGCGCAGCCCAATCTGTGAGGCGGCCGACAGGCCTCCGCAGGACGAGCTTGACCCCACACCGAAAGGAGACTCGCGTGAATGGCAGGTCCCAATCCTCTGCCACGGATTTCGAAATACTGATCTCCACGCTTCGCGCAGAAGGTCATGAGCAAGCCGCGCGGAAGCTGGACGAGTTACTGCACGAAGTGGCCTGGACAAGTTCGTCGGAGATGGTCGGTGAGCTCGGGCTGGAGGTCGTCAGGTTCCAGCGCGGAAATCCGCGTGTTAGCCCGGAGCTGCAAGAGCTGCTGCACCGATGCCTGAAGCAGATCAAACGGGTGTGGCCGGGCATTGAGAACGCCCCGGGCATATGACGCTGGAGCGATGTTCAGCGTCTGTCGTGCCTTCATATCGCCGAGATGTATGGAATTTCGCGACGTTTGCCCCTTGTTTACGAAGGACTATGTTATGAAGAACAAGCGGGAAAGCCTGTCTCGAGGAAGAATCCCGAGAAGGACGAGTCCATTCGTACTCATCCCGCGAGATTCAGAGGTGATGAGACAAGCTTGAGCAATAGTACTATGGTCAATCTCTCGGGAGCCATTGCTCAGATGCCAAGATGGTTGGCAGCACCGCTTGTAGGCGCCAAATGAGGAAACCAAGATGACCGACGGTCGGCCAACCGATTCTAACCGGACCTGGAAAGGGGTGCTTGCGACGATATTGGAGTGGGCTGTGCCCGGCCGGGTACCGTTGGTGTGGGCGTATGTTCTCGCGGCGGTCTTGCCGGTGGCTGTCTTGTATCTGAGGCTGGCAATGGGATACACCCCAGGGGCCCCGCCGGCACTAATTCTATATATGATCCCGATCATTGTCACCGCGTACCTTGGGGGACTGGGTCCCGGCCTTGTGTCAACCGGAGTTTCAGCCCTCATTTCAGACTACTTCCTCTTGCCGCCTCTCCACAGCCTCTTCATTGAAAGCCCCCTCAGTCGAGTTCTGTGGTCAGCCATGATCGTAGGAGGAATACTCGTCAGCGTACTGGTCGAAGCTCTGCATCGCGCACGTAGGAGAGCGTACGAACGAGAAGAAGTCTACAGCGCCATCGTCAATCAGGCAGCGGATGCCATTGTCTTGATCGATGCAGAGACGCTCCGGTTCGTGGAATTCAACGACGCCGCGTGCACTGGCCTCGGCTATTCGCGCCATGAGTTTTCGAGGCTCAGTGTTCCGGCTATCCAGCCCGCCGGAGAGTCCGAAGAGACAGCGGCAAACTTAACCGACAGGCTCCGCCGGGGTGGTGAGTACTTCGAGACCCAATTCCAGTGCAAGGAAGGGAAATTCCTCTACATGTGGGTGAGTTCCATGCCCGTTACGATTCGGAGGCGACAATTTCTTGCCGCGGTTTGGCGTGATGTTACTGAACGCAAAAAAGCAGTCAAGGCGATGCGAAGCTCGGAACAGGAGCTTCGTTCATTATTCGCAGCAATGACGGATGTGGTGCTTGTGCTGGATCATGATGGACGGTACGTCAAGATTGCTCCGACCAATCCCGTGAATTTGTATCGCCCTTCTGAAGCGTTGCTCGGTAAGACAGTGCATGACATCCTGCCAAAAGAAGAAGCGGATGCGATAGTGCATCAAATTCGACGAGCACTGAACAGCGATCGAACGATCAACTTTGAATACAAGTTGAACATCAGGTCCAGAGAAGTATGGTTTGACGGCAAGATATCGCCGCTGACCGAAAACACGGTGTTCTGGATAGCTCGTGACATCAGCGAGCGTAAGTCGGCAGAAGCCGCCGTACGAGACAGCGAGGAGCGTTACCGCACAATCGCCGATCTGTCGCCAACGGGTATCTTCGTCAACGTTGACGGGTACTTTGCCTATGCCAACTCATCTTTTGCACGTATCATGGGATTCGACAGTCCCGAATCGATGGTGGGCAAAACGGTGCTGGATTATTTTGATCCCGCGTATCACGGCACCATCAATGAACGCATTCGCTTCATGCTGGAAACGGGGAAGTCCGTGCCTCGCCTGGAAGAAAAGCTTGTCAGGACGGATGGGACGCCTGTGGACGTGGAGGTAGCTGCTGCGCCGATCTTCTTCCAAGAACAGCGCGGCATCCTCGTGGTGGTTCTGGACATTACCGATCGCAAGCGGGCCGAGGAGGCGTTACGCGAGAGCGAGAAACGTTATCGCACCCTATTTGACGAATCTGTGGACGGCATCTATGTGGCCTCCCGCGAGGGGACACTGCTCGACGCCAATCAAGCTTTCTTGAGTATTCTTCAGTACGACAGAGAGAACCTTGTCGGAAAGGACATCCGGTCCATCTACGTGAATCCATCCGATCGGGATCGATTTGTTCAGACAATAGATGCGAGCGGGGCGTTAAAGGATTACCCGCTGCTCCTCAAAAGAAGTGACGGAAAGGAAGTTGATTGCCTCCTCACGGCTCATGTTCGTAGGGGAGACAACGGCAGTATTCTCGGCTACGAAGGTATCCTTCGAGACATCACCGAACAGAAAAATTTGCAGCGGCAGCTTCTCCAGGCGCAAAAGATGGAGGCCATAGGGACGCTTGCCGGTGGAGTTGCACACGACTTTAACAATCTGTTGACCATAGTGATGGGCTTTTCTGAGTTGCTGTTGGCAGAGAAACAGGAAGACGACCGGGAATATGAGGATCTCCGGAAGATGTTTCAGGCCGCAAGAAGCGGTGCGGAGCTGGTGCAGCGGCTGCTCATGTTCAGTAGGAAATCGGAGCCGAGACCTGCGCCCATGAATCTCAACAAGCAGATTGTTCAGGTCGAGAAGCTGCTGCGCCGCACCATTCCGAGAATGGTCGATATCCATGTCGATCTGTCAGCCGACCTTCCGGACATCAATGCAGACGCGTCTCAAATAGAACAGGTTCTTGTAAACCTGGCCGTGAACGCCCGCGACGCTATGCCGAACGGCGGCGAGCTGACCGTGAGAACATCAACGGTAATTCTTGACGAAGAGTATTGCCGGCTGCACGTCGAGGCCAGCCCAGGCGAGTACGTTGTGCTGGAAGTCTCCGACACCGGCTACGGGATGGACAAGGAAACCATCGAACACATTTTCGAGCCGTTTTTTACAACTAAAGAGAGGGGACGGGGCACAGGCCTCGGTCTCTCCATTGTGTATGGGATAGCCAAGCAGCATCACGGCCACATTACCGTCTACAGCGAGGTAGGCAAAGGAACCGTTTTCAGGGTTTACCTTCCTGCGATACCGGGCGAAACGAAAAGCGTTGTCGAGACCTCTGGTATAATGCCCGCATTTGGTAGTGAGACCATCCTGCTGGTGGACGATGAAGATTTCGTCAGAGAGCTTGGCGCGCGAATTCTCACCAAACACGGATACACCGTGCTCCAGGCGGTCAACGGCAAGGAGGCGCTCGATCACTTCGAGCAGGAGCATTCGCGGATATCGCTGGTCATTCTTGACCTGATCATGCCAGCGATGGGCGGCACGGAATGTCTCAAGGGTCTCCTGAAGATCGATCCGAAGGTGAAAGTCCTCGTAGCCAGCGGGTATTCCGCTGATTCGTCAGTGAGAAAGACCCTTCAAAGCGGGGCAAAGGGATTTGTCACGAAACCGTACCGTGTCAAAGAGCTTCTCCGAGACATTCGCCGCGTCTTGGACGAAGGCTGACACTAAGGCCCAGTCTAATGCCAGTGCGCCATCAAATAGGCGACAATCTCGGACATGTACTGGCGGGACAGGCATCTTGCCTGTCCGAACGTGACAGGCAAGATGCCTGTCCCGCCAAAACAAGGAAGTCGCTTGCTTGAAAGCGCATCGGTATAATGCATGGGGCGGCCGAATGCCTCCCCCTCTTTTGATCGGCGGTGGCACGCGCTTCAAATTGCGGACGGACGTCGCTGGTTCTCCAAATCTAATGCCCATGATGCCCACCCCCGTGGTGTCCACCGGTGCCAACAAAGGGGTCGTACCAGTCAATTTCTTTGCGGGGCTGCGGAACGGATCGTTTTTGAGGCCTCTCGACAGCCCGCTTCTCGGATTGAACCGCAGTCGGTTCACGGGCAGGCACCGGTGTCGGCTTTTCTTCCAACTTCGGTAATCCGCCTACTTCAGCGGATCCGGTCTTGTCAGGTTCTTTCTGTGCCGCACGGGCCACCTCATGGAGGCGGACTATCCACTTACCGTCATTCTCGGACGCGAACTTCGCAGCATCCTCAATATTGCTGAACGCCACCAGCTCATAGCCCATTGGCCCTTTGACCTCACTGCCAAGAACCAGGAAAGCCTTCGGAAGCTCGATCATTTTTTTGGTAACAAAATCGGTAACGTACTGGTGAGCAATGTCCGCGACGTTGGCGCCGTACTTTTGTGGGACTGAATTGTAAAGGAAAAGGCAGCGTGCCCCTTCAAACCCTACCACGCGGCCGTCTTTGAATACCGCCGCCGCCACTCCGTGGAAACCGACGACACGCCCCTCTTTGAAGGTCACCGTGACGCCTTGTCCATCTTTGCCGCCCACCGGCATGCCGCAAACCGGGCATTTCTCAGAGAGATCCACTTTGGCGCCGTCCGGTAGCTGAAGGAATTCGGCCGCCCCAGAATCCAGAGGAACTATTGTAACGACGGAGGCCAGCACTACGGCGGCGATCCATAAGAGCGGGTCGGTATTCTTTGAAAACATTTTATTCTCCTTCGGTGTGGTGCCGCTATTTCGTGCCGCGTGACTCATGACACGAAGTAGCGGCACTCCGACCATTACATTGGACTGAGAGCCGTCAATGAAATCAGCTCGGTCGGCACTCCAGCTCCCGCGTACGGATTCTTCCCCGATGGGCCCTGTTCCCTCTTGTGAACCACGCATGCACGTTTATCCACATCTTCGTGCTCCATTAAGATTCGCGCCGTTCAGATTTGCTCCGTCGAGGTTTGCCCCACGGAGGTCCGCGTCCGTCAAATCAGCTCCCGTGAGATTGGCTCCCGCCAAATTCGCACCCGATAAGTCAGCTCCGGGCAGATTGGCTCCGGTGAGATTTGCCACTCTCAAATCAGCTGCTATGAGTTCCGCGCCAGGGAGGTCTGCAAAGGACAGATCAGTCTTGGATAGGTTTGCTCCGTTAAATTTTGCTCCGGCCGCAGTGGCCCCAGACAAATCAGCGCTTGCCAGGTCGGACGCGGACAAGTCAGCTCTGGAGAGATCGGCCGCCGAGAGAGCCACAGCCGTCAATTTGGCGCCGCAGAGATAGGCTCCAGCCAGATTTGCGAACGGCAGTACGGCTCCCGGAAGGTGCGCGCCAAAGAGCACGGCCTTGGACAAGTCCGCCTCGGACAGGTCAGCCCTCTCCATGTCCGCAGCGGCCAGATTGGCGCCGGTCAAGGCCGCGTTCCTGAGATCAGCCTGGACCAGTTTGGAGCATACCAGTCGCGTGCCGAGCAACCGTGCACGAGAGAGCTTTGATTGGGAAAGGTCTGCCCCATCCATATTTGCTCCCGAGAGATTCGCCTTTGACAGATCGGCTGAGCTTAGTTTCGCTTTTGACAATGCCGCAATCGACAAATCGGTGCTGTGCAATTCGGCAAGCGTCAAATCGGTCCCGGATACTACGGCAGATTCGATCAATGTTTTCAGAGAATCTGCTTCTCCGCTGAAGATCGTCTCATGAGTCACTACATTTTTGATCTTGTAATTCGCACGCATGGTCGGTCTCCATTCTGTTGGATTCATGAAACAGCATTTCTCATGTCCTCGTCATGTTCAAGAAGCCTGCAAAGCGCTGGCGGCAATAACAGTATGAGGGCTGTAACTGGGATTATTCCGCCACTTACCACGGCAGCCAGCAGATACTGCACCCGCGCTCCCAAGCAGCCGGAAAGAACAGCAGGTACGAAACCCAAAGATGCGACGAGCGCGGTCAAGAGATGAAACACTCTCGCTGCCTACTCGACCTCCGTTTCTATGCCGAGCACTTCAGCCAATGCGAGGAAGAGTTCAACATCCCGCAGTACTCCGACCGGTCTGTCTCCGCTATAAACCGGTAATACATCGAGGTCCTCTTTGTATTTGATCATGATAGCTTCTGCGAGAGGCGTGTCCATTTGAACGTTTCGTTTTATTTTCGTCATAATCTCCTTGACCTGCATGCTCGCTTCTTCGATCACCCGCTCACTGAACTCGGTCCTTGCCGCTGCAAGGTCTTCGAAGCCCGCTTCAGCAAAAGCGGAATATAATCCGAGAGCCCGAAGCCTTTCGCTCAATTTGCCGAGCGCCTCGGGTACGAGGCTCTTCAGAATCTTCCTGAAGCTTACCATTCCTATAATGTGCTGGGCGTCGTCCACCACGAGTATGGTTCTCACTTTCGCCTCGTCACGCTCGCTAAGAAACACTTTGGCCAGCCTCCGCACCGCCACTCTCACTGAATCCTCCGCTTTCACGACGGGGAGCTGAGCAAGGGGCACCATGACATCACTTACCGTCTTTTTGATGAAAGGCATTTTGTTTCCTCCTCGGCTTAATTGACTCACAGGACCCTGATGACCGGGTCTGTGGAGGAATTATCCGAAATCCACCTATCGAGCGCGAATCTTGGATGACGATATTCTCGGAAATCAGTTCTCTACCACCCGATCGTTGCTCTTCGCAATGCGGCTTTGGATCAAACATTTCCTGCTCCGACAATTGCGCCTTTCATGTTTCAGCCCCCTTTTCCGCAATTGTTCGTTCGACGGGGAGCCAGACGACAAATACTGTTCCCTCTGTATCCGATTTGACAGCAATGGAACCTTTGTGGTCCTCAACGATCTTCTTTGACACGGTCAGGCCAAGGCCGGTACCTGATTCCTTCGTTGTATAAAATGGGCTAAATATCTCTTTGAGCTGTTCCGGTGGTATCATTGGGCTGGAGTTCCTGATTCTCATTTCGAAGTACCTACTTGACGCGAGTGCTTCCGAGCCGAGGATTTCTTGTCTCGGCAAAGAGATAGCGGTTTGAATACTAATTATCTCGTCTGGAAAAGAAGCCTCTATGGCATTGGAGACCAAATTCCGCACAACTTGTTCGAATCGGTGCGAATCCAGGGGAAACGATTCCACGTCTTCGCCCAAGCTGGCTTCTGCCTTGAGGCATTTTCCCCTGAGCTTGTGCTCGTACACCCGGAGCACCTTCTTAATGATGGTGTTGGGATTAACCTTTTCCAGGTACAATGTGTCCCGCTTGGTGAAGTCGATGAGCCCGTCGAGAATTGTTTCCAGCCTTTGGATCTCTGAGAGTATCACCCGGCAGGACTCCTTTTGCTCTTCTTCAAAGGTACCCCCAGAATCGAAGTGCTTGGCCATTCTGCGGGCGAATCCACCGACAATAGCCAAGGGTTGCCTCAATTCATGCGCCACTTCAGCGGTGTGCTCGGCAAGGATCTTCGATTTTTCAGACTGGACAATGTGTTCGTAAAGGTCCTCGATGACCTTCATCTTTTCTCTGACTTGCCGTTCCAGTTCATCCGCGTGCACCACCAGCTTCCCGGTGAGCGGATGGACCAGCAGGAGTGTGCCGAGCGTTCCCAACAGTACGAGGACCGAGACTATTCCTCCCGTGGTCATGATGTGCGGAAATACAGGCGCGTAGAGTTCACCTTGGTCCATCTTAACCGCGATGCCCCATTGGCCGGCCCGAATCGGGGTGTAGGTAATGACTTCCTGGCCCGCGTGGTCTTTGCAGGGAATTAAGACCCCCGCCTGTTTCAGTGCTGCCCCGCGTAATGCACGCTCGAAAGCGGATTTTGTTGAGGAGGTCTGTGAACCGGAGCCTGGGTTTCGTTTCGACTGGATAATCGGAACAACTCGATCCTGTTCAACGGCATACAAGATCGCTTCCCCGGTCCTGCCGAGTCCGCCGTGATCTTTTATGGCCTTCTCCAGGTCTGAAATGTGAAACGTGACGACGTTGGTCCCGATTCTTCTTTCGGCTTTGTCGTACACGGAGATCGCAACTGCAAAGTACGCGGTCTGTTCCGGACCCGTCGGGCCAAAGAAGGTAGTAACTGTGCTCGTTTCTGCCGAAGAAGGAAGCTCTGGGGAGTCGGCGCCGACCTGGACTACTCGGTGGCCTCGTTGATCAAAAATGTTGATCCCGCTGACGGTCGGCAGAAAACGTACGGCATGTGAAAGCGCAACCTGTGTGACTTCTTCCAGATCTTGGCGGCCCACCACAGCCTTCGTGTGATTGTCGAGCTTTTCAGTGATTTCCGGCAAAGTGGAAATCTTCGTCCCAGTCTCCAATGCCTTCGACACGACATCCTCTATGGCGACTCTCTTTGTGGCAAGAATCCACATAAGGTGGTCTTCCTGGACCCTCTTTAGATGTCTGTAAAGGGGCACTACGCTTGCAAGACCGACGATCACTCCCACGACAAGAATTCCAATGGCTGACGACACGACTATCGATCTTTGGAGGTGCCGTGAACGGTTTTCGTCACCCATGGTGCACCCTCTTTCTTTCGGTCCATTACTTCAAAGCGCCGCTGTGCGTTCCGAACATCCTATTCTCCTACTGTCTCGTCCGCTGTTTGGATTCTTCGATTGAACTCGATCTCCTTTTCCAGGCAATAGATCGTCGGAACTACGAATACCGTGATAAGGTCCAGGAACATTCCACCCACAATCGGCAAGGCCATGGGGACCATCACATCCGCGCCTCGCCCCTGTGAAGTGAGCACGGGAATGAGCGCGAGGATCGCGGTAGCGGATGTCATGAGCGCGGGCCTGATTCGTTTGATGCCCGCTTCCACCGTGGCTTCCCTGATCTCGCGTATGGACTTGAATTTGTGCTGGCTGAACACCTGGTTGAGATATGTGGAGTAGATCACGCCGTCATTCGTGGCAATCCCGAAGAGCGCCAAGAAGCCAACCCAGACCGCAACGCTCAAATTGTAGGTTCTCACCTGAAAGAGATGTCGCATGTGAACACCGAAGACATTAAAATCGAGGAACCACGGCTGTGAATAGAGCCAAATGAGCAGGAACCCGCACGACCAGGCCACGAAGATGCCTGAAAAAACATTCAAGGAAGTCGGGACGGATCGGAACTGAAAGTAGAGGATCAAGAAAACGAGGAGCAGCGTCGCGGGAATGACGATCATCATGGTCTTCTCTGAACGCACCTGGTTTTCGTACGAGCCCGTAAATATATATGAAGTATTCTCGGGGAGCTTGAACTCGCCGGAGTCGATCTTCCCCTGCAAGTGCTTGGCAGCGTCCTCCACGGCCGTCACTTCAGCTATTCCCGGTTTCTTGTCAAAGAGCACGTAGCTCACGAGAAACGTGTTTTCGCTCTTTATGACCATAGGGCCACGAACGTACTTGATGTCAGCCACCAGCTTCATGGGGATGTGGACCCCGCCGACCCCCGGTACGAGGATATCGCCCAGGGCTTCCACTGAATCGCGCAGCTCCCTGTCGTACCGGACACGCACCGGATAGCGCTCGCGGCCTTCAACAGTGGTGGTGATTCGTCTTCCTCCGATGGCGATCTCCACGACATCATTGACATCCTGCACATTGACGCCGTACCGGGCTATGGCTTCTCGATTAATGTCGATTTCGAGGTAAGGCACCCCGATGTTTCTGTCTGCAATCACCGACGAAGGTTCAATTGAAGGCACTTCTCTAAGCAGACGCTCTATCTGCAATCCGACTTTTTCCAACTCCTCAAGGCTATTTCCTCGAATCTTTATGCCCATCGCGGATCGCATACCCGTCTGGAGCATCACTACACGCCCGGCAATCGGCTGGAGCCTGGGAGCCACGGTAGTCCCCGGCAGATGAGCCGCTTTGACTATTTCATTCCAGATATCGTTGACGGACTGGATTTCGGGTCTCCATTGGCGGATGGGCTTGCCCGTTTCCGGATCGAGAAGCCGGTGTCCCGTGGCAGGATCGGTTTTGTACTCGGGTATGAAGTTCACGATGGTCTCTATCATCGAGATTGGCGCGGGATCGAGCGCACTCTCCACACGGCCGATCTTCCCGACAGCGGATTGAACCTCCGGAATGGCCTTAATGGCGAGATTCTGCCTGTGAATCACGTCGAGCGCCTGCCCAATGGAGGCATGTGGCATCAGCGTCGGCATGTACAGGAAGGTACCCTCTTCCAGATCCGGCATGAACTCCTTGCCGAGGCCGGGGAAGATCCCCGAGAGTTTCTGCCACACGCGGCTCGCGCGTATCGGGTCTTTTGGCTGGACAGCCATTGGCTTGCCGCCGGTATCTGTCCCGTGGCTCATTCCAGGCATGCTCGGCGCCGGCTTTGACCCCTCAGGCATGACTTTGGTTTGCTCGGTTGCAGGTGGGGCGGACCACCCGAAGACTCGCGCAGCTGTATCGGGGATGAAGCCAAAAATTCTATCGAATCCGAGCCATATCATGATCCCGAACACGACCAAGGTGATCGGGACGACCAGAAACTGGGCCTTGTGGTTCAACATCCAGGCCAGAGCTTGGCGATAGTACCCAGTGAAGACCTTTCTAATACCCAGAAGCCCGAAGATGAGGCCGGCGCAAAAGATCAAATTCCTCACGAGCCCTTTGTCCGGCCCCAAAGGAAGCCAGTGCTCGGTGAGCAGCAGGATGACCAGAGCAAGCACGACCATGTTCATCGCGGCGGGAACCTTTTCCCTGATGTGCACCGGGAGAAACAGCGAGATGAACTTGATGGCCGCCAGGATAAGGACGCCCAGCCCGATGGACCAGGACAGGGCATATCCCATCCAGATCCCGCCGACCGCGACGAGCGCATAAGCAATCGCCAAGGTCTTCGTACGAAAATGTCTTTTCGTGAAGACGATATGCGCGAGGGGCGGAATGATCGACAGGGCCAAGACGAGGGAAGCGGTAATCGCGAGGGTCTTTGTCCATGCCAACGGCGTAAAGAGTTTCCCTTCAGCGCCGGTCAAGCTGAATACAGGAAGAAAGGCAATAATGGTGGTGGACGCGGATGTGATCACCGCTCCGCCAACCTCGCTCGCAGCTTCATGGACTAACTTGAGGCGACTCTTTTCGGGTGGATCGTGTTCTATATGTCGCAGGATGTTTTCGGTTAGGATGATCCCCATGTCCACCATGACGCCGATGGCAATCGCGATACCTGACAAGGCCATGATGTTCGCGTCGATTCCCATGAATTTCATGACAATAAAGGTGAGGAGGATTGCCACGGGGAGGATGAAGGAAATCAACGCGGCGCTGACCAGATGATTCACCATCACCACCACGATGATGATGGTGACGAGGATTTCCTCAGATAGCGCCCTCTTGAGCGTGTCGAGAGTTTCATAAATGAGGTGCGTTCGGTCATAAAAAGGCGCGATCTTGATCTGCGACGTCGTGCCGTCAGCAAGGGTTTTCTTTGGAAGGCTGGGTGCAATTTCCTTAATTCTGTCCTTGACGTTCTTGATGACCTGGAGGGGATTTTCCGCGAAGCGAACCACCACAACTCCCCCGACTGCCTCCGCCCCTCCTTTATTGAGCGCTCCCTGCCGGAATGCCGGCCCTTCGGAAACCGTGGCGACGTCCTTGACGTACAAAGGAATGTTGTTGGTTACCTTTACCACAGCTTTTTCGAGGTCTTGGACGGACTTGACGAAGCCCAACCCGCGGATCACGTAGTCAGCTTTGTTCAGTTCGATGGTACGAGCGCCCACGTCGATATTGGATCTCTGCACTGCGCTGAACACATCTAGAAGGCTTACGCTGTGGGCTCTGAGCGCATTGGGGTTCACGTCTATCTGATATTCCTTGACGTACCCGCCCACAGACGCGACTTCGCTCACGCCTTTCGCTGACTGCAATAGATAGCGCACATACCAGTCCTGAGCGGTCCTCAGTTCATCCAGGCCAAATCCCTTGCCCTCCAGGGTGTACCAGAATACCTGCCCCACCGCGGTGGCGTCCGGTCCCAACATTGGCTGGACATCCGCCGGCAGAATACCGGGCGGGAGCGAGTTCAGTCGTTCCAAGATCCGTGTGCGTGACCAGTAGAATTCGATCTTTTCCTCAAACACAACGTATATGGTCGAAAATCCGAAATACGAGTAACTCCTGATGGCCTTCACGCCGGGAATTCCCAGGAGCTGTACAGTCAGAGGATACGTGATCTGATCCTCAACGTTCTTGGCGGAGCGGCCTTCCCAGACGGTGAACACAATCTGTTGATTCTCTCCAATGTCCGGGATTGCGTCAACGGGCACCGGGTTCCGAGGTAAGATCGGAATATCCCAATCAAAAGGGGCAACCGCCAACCCGACGACAAAGATCGCAAGTATTCCGACGAATACCAGGAGCTTCTGCTGCAGCCAAAAGCGCATCATTCGTGAAAAGAATGTGGGCGCTGCGCTCTCCGCTTCGCTATTTTTGTCGGCCATCAGCGTCCCTCCTTCCCATGAGCGGAGTGAGGATCCGCCTTGGTCTCGGGCGCTTTTTCGACGGACGGTCCCGGCTCTTGTTCGGGTGCCCCATGCCCCACATGAGCGTCGGGTGCGGCCGCAGCGGCTTCTTTGTGTTCTTCCATGCTTGCAGGGGGCTCAGGTGGATTCATCATGCTGGGCTGGCCCGATATCTGAACGGAGCTGTCGATCTCGAAATTCCCCTTGACTACGACACGATCTCCTTCCTTGAGACCGCCGAAAATCATGTATTTGTTGCCGGCCCTTGGCCCCAAAGTCACGTCCCTCTGCTCGTATGTCGGCCGATCCTGATTGGGGACCTCCACGTACACGAGGGATCGCTTGCCGGTGAACAATACCGCGGTTTCGGGAACGACAAGCGGAAGGACGGCATGCTCGACGCCGGAGTATCCGTATGCGGTGGCCGGCTGAAGGGGCTGCTTTGTCTTGGGGCACGTACCAGGAACGTCGCTCACCTCACTTGGATCGAAGGGGCAAATGTATTTTCCCACCCATTCCGGCTTGATTATTCTGCCGTGATCGTCAATCTCGGCTTCAAGCTCGGCGTTCACAAACATATGGGGTTTCAGTTCGTAATCCGGATTCTCAACATCAACCCTCACTTTGATCGTGCGAGTCTCCATTTCCAACACAGGCTCGATGAATATGACTTTGCCCCTGAAGGTCTTTCCCGGAAACGATGGCGTAGTGAAGGTGACTTCCTGCCCATATCTGATCCACGGCAAGTCCGGCTCGTACGCATCGAGCTTCACCCATACGTGAGACAGATCATTGATGACGAACATGTCCTGGCCTTCCTTTACGAACTGACCAAGGACCGCCATCTTCTTCATCACGATGCCGCTGATGGGGGCTCTGAGGGTTACGTACAGCTCGGGCTTCCTATTTTCCTTAATTCGCTTCACCTGCTCCTTTGTCATGCCGTACTGCATGAGCTTCTCTTCCGCCCCGCGAATAACGCCCTCCGTATCGCCACTCCTCATGCTCTCGAACAATTCCACCTGGCTTTTGATCAGTGTCGGGCTCCAGATGGTCACCATCGGGTCTCCCTTTGCCACCTTTACACCGGTGAAATCGATGAAGACTTCGTCGAGCCTGCCGTCGATGCGCGCAGTAAGCGTAGCGACCCTCGTTTCAGCGTCGATGACCATCCCGACCATCCTCAGCCTCTTCACGGCCTTCTCTCTCTTCACTTCCGCTGTCTGAACCTGCGCGAGCGCCTTGGCTTCTTCGGACATCGCGTACTGCACCGGGCCCTCGCCTTTGGATTCAACCCGAGCAGGCAAACCATGTGCGTGCCCGCCGGCAGCAGGACCCTTGGCGGGTTGTTGCGCCTGCTGCGATTGAGGTGGCTGCGATTCCGTGGACGTGTGCTCGGACTTTGGGCCCAGGAGGAAATAGATCCCCAATGCCGCGATGATGACAAACAAACCCAGCGCGATCTTCTTCAAGGTCCTTTTCGATATCGAGACTGTGTCATTCATGATCTCCCCCATTGTTTGAGCCACGGCACTAATTTGAGCGAACCATGGCCGGACAAGCCCGGCACCGCTCACCCGCAGGTTCTGTTCCGGCTAGTCAAATACGTTACACCGGCGAGGGTGAGTCGGGTACCAATTATTACAGCTTTTGGCTCTGGGGGATCAAGAAAGGAAGGAACAGGTCTGTAAGAGAACCGATATCGGCCGACTGGAAGGACACGAACGCGAATCCGCCCGATTGGTATTCAGCGGCTCGTGCGAGTCAGTCGCCGACGTGAGAGAAACTAGAAGTTGGGGTTGTGGAAATACGGTCGAAAATTCGGGAAGAACCACCGCGCCGAGTTCGTCGGGACATCGGAGAGAGAGACACCCGTCGTTGCAGCCTTGTTCGCACGCGCCCTCGCCGTTACAGGAGGAATCGTGCCGACTGATCACACAATTATCTCCGGAGCAGCTTGCCAACTCGCGACCGTCTGTTGGACAACAGCACGCGGCGGGCATTCCAAACGCGGTGTTTGCCCAAAAGATCAAGACGATTATTGTTGCGAGCGCGCGATTCATCGCTGTATCTCCTGAATGTTAGGATGGTATCGCTTGTTTGCGAAGTCAAGCCCCATTAAAATCTAGAAGAGAGAGTCATTTCCGGAAAGACATTCGTGAGGAGCAGGAATGAACCTCGGACACCGGACCGCTCCCGGAAAGAGCAGACACCCAAATGAGGATAGTCTGTACGTAAATCGAGATCTCGGCCTCTTCATTGTGGCGGATGGCATGGGTGGTCATAACGCTGGAGAAGTGGCCAGCGGGATAGCCGTGGACGCGACGACGAAATCCGTGCGTGAGGGCCTCAAAGCGGGAAAGGAAGCTCGACAAGTCGTGCGCGAGGCGATCGCGGACGCCAACGCGTCAATCCTCGAAAAATCCTTGAACAACCCTGCGTGGGAAGAGATGGGGACCACGGTGCTGGTGGCTTTAATAGCCGACCGTCAGGTGGTAATCGGCCATGTGGGGGACAGTCGGGCATACATGATCCGACAAGATCGGATTGAGCTGCTCACGAACGACCACACTTTCGTGTTCGAATGGCTGAAAGCGGGACTCATAACCAGGGAGCAGGCGAGAAATCATCGTCAACGTCACGGGCTGACCGAGGCTTTGGGCGTAACTGCCGAGGTAGAGGCGGAGATTTCCGTTTGTCCTTGGAGCGACGGCGCATGCTTGCTCCTGTGCTCCGATGGGCTTACGGACATGTTGGAAGACCACGAAATCCTTGAGATCGTGGAAACTTCATCGGAGCCACAGGGAGCCTGTGACGATTTGGTGAGCGCTGCGAAAGAACGAGGAGGAAGAGACGACGTAAGCGTGATACTCGTATGTGGCTGATGATATTGATTCAATTGTGTGCTCTATTTGGCGTGACCTTACTCGACGCTGTTCGCGCAGCGAAATCCAACGTCTTCGAAAGCCATCGAGGGGTCCTGGGCAATGCCGGGAAATGGGGCCGATCCGGCCAGCAGGGTGCCCCTTACTCCTCCTAGCACGACAAATTGCGGTTTGGCATTCGGCGAGAGCACAAGTCTGGTTCCCCATTCACTCACGTTTCTCATCAGCCCTCGGATGCCATCCTCATTCGCGTCGAAATCGAGCACCGGATAGGGGACGGTCGAGCTGCCACTATCTTCGGGTGAGTCCAGCCCTTCCTTATCCTTTGCCGAACCCGATCGGGCATCCTTCGAGAAGCGCGTCCCTCGTCCTGCTTCTTGTTTGAACGCTCCCACCCAGGCCTCCATCTCCTTTTCGAGATTGCTGGTTTCTGGGGGCGGTTCGGCGCTGTCGCGGGGACCTCCGTTCATTGAGTATTCCGCCCGACTCGCGGCACGGAGCCACTCCACTTCCGTCGGAAGGCGCTCGCCGTAAAACTCGGCATAGGCTGCCGCCCCGTACCCGGTAACCTTCACCACCGGACGGGAAGCCGCCGCCGCGTCCGGCACGGCGAATCTGCCATTTCGAAAAATAATCGGCTCGTACCCGCCATACACAGGCCCCAACACAAGCCAGGGTTGTCCATTGCCTCGGACTATTCCGTCTTTCACTTCGATTATCGAAAGCACTTGGTTGAGGAATTCCACGTACTTGTAGTTGGTGACCTCCGTCTCATCCAGGTAGAATGGGGGAACTTCGACCAGTTTGCCGCCCCCGGCGCCTACATAAGCTGGAAGCTTCACTGGGCCGGCAGGAACCAAGTGCATGTTAGTGCCACTCTTAGCGGTCAACGAGGAAGGTGCAGTCTCGTGTTCGCGCGGGCCAGTTTCTTGACCGGGTGCCATTAGCGCTTCTTGGGGCTGATCGGTATCCGACGCGGAAGTGTGCAGCGGCACGGGGCCGTCATGCGACATGATGAAGTGATGATACAGATTCGATACGACCACGATGACAAACAACACGGCAATTGCGGCAAGTATCTGTTTGCGATGCAGGCCTTTGAACAATGGGCGCTCCGCCGCCTCTGTCTTCTCCAACAGCCGTTCCAGGATTTCTCGAAGCGCCCTCACGGACGGGGTACGGTTGTCCTTGTCCTCTGCAGTGGCCTCTTGCACAATGAAGTCGAGCTGCTTCATGAACGGCGTGGACGGGTTGGAAAGGCACACGCCCTTCAAGGGGCAAGCTGTCTTGGTGTCCACCATCTTCCCCTGGATCGCCTCGTACAGCATCTTTCCCAACGCGTACACGTCCGCCCGAGCGTCGGTTTCTCCCAGATCCATGAACTGCTCCGGCGCCATATAGGTGATGGTTCCTTCCACGTGGTGGCTTCTGGTGAGCCGTGTCCATCGCGGTCCTCCTGCGATTCCAAAATCGATTATCTTGGGAGTGGAGCCTTCCAAGAGAACGTTCTCCGGCTTCATGTCCCGATGGACTATGCCAAGCGCGTGGATCGTCTCCAGGCCGTCAAATATGGGAAGAAAATAGGTCCGAATCCAATGCCGAAGGTCCTTTTCACTGTCCTTGTACCCGTCGTCCGGCATTTCATGACGGAGAGTATGGCCTCCCGGAACGTATTCCATCACCACATATTGGACCGTGACTTCTTCGCCGTTCTTCACGATCGTGGCCGCATCCTGATCGAAAACTTGAGCCACACAGGGATGGCGGATCTGTGCCATGGCCATGGCTTCTCGATGGAATCGTTCAATCTCGGTCTCCACCTCTGCCGGGTCGTCGCCGAATTCAGCGAGGTATTCGATCGAGATTGTCTTCACCACTACTTCTCGATCCAGATTCGTCTGTCTGGCTCGATAGACTTCGCCCTTACCGCCGGTTGCAAGGTGCTGAAGAATCTCCCACTTGCCGTTGAGAACCATCCCCGTTTCCAGGAGCGATTTCATGGTTCTCGAACTTGTTGTTGTGGTTGTCGAGTTCATCTCAACTTCCTGCGACCAGTATAGTGCCCCTAACAAATCCGAACAACAATGGAGCGGACCGACTGGTACAAGATATGTTTGGCCCTCTTTGGCCTATCGGCTGAGTGACGAGCCTTGTAGGGGCGGGTCTGAGACCCGCCCTTACCTAATCTGCCGCTAACGACAACGCAAGTTCCTCTTTGAAGCGACCTACTAGTTGTGCTCGGCGGGCTCGCCCGCCGAGCTGTCGGTCAGGTTAATCCTCTGGAAACGTGGTCCAGCCCCTTACTTGCCAGTGCTGTCGGTCTGGCCGCCCCCTGTGGCTGCGGTCCCCCAGCCTGTGCCGAGGTCGGGCATGCCAGCCGGGGACAAGCTCTTCGCAACATCCCTGAAGGTGCTATCGAACTGCTGGTCAGCCTTCTGCTGCTCGGCCTGTTGCTGCCTCCAGACTTTTTGGACATAGGCGGTGTACCCGCGGTCCGCGGAAGCTACCGTGGCCGCCACTACGAGGGTCAACAGTGTCAAAATAACGATCGTTGTTCTCATGACAAACCCTTTCTCTTGCGAATCACAACACCTGAGGTTGCGATTCCGCGACTTGAGGAAGTTGAGTTCTCGCTCTCACCGGAATTGACGGGAGAGTTCCTCGTACGGGCATTGTGCTCCGTGAGGAAGTCCGTCAAATCGGCGAGAGTTCAGTCGGAGAAACGTCAAGGAAGGGCGGTATCACAGGAGAAGTGACACGGTTCGGAGGGACCGGAGAGTTGTGGGGAGACTCTTGACAATCGAAGCGCACGAGACTCGATCCGCGAAACGCGGACCGATGTCCGGCCAAGCGCTTGCGCTCCAGACGAAATCATTTGATTGGACAACGCGTTCGGGTACGACCACAGGCTGTTGCCCGTTGGCGCCCACCAAAGGCGCACACATGCATTTGCTACTTTCTAACGCGATCCATGATCGTCCACAAGCTGCGGTAGCTGCGTCAGAACAGCAATCACATGACCCGGTGGAATGCTCAGCCGCGTTATCGCAGTCAGCGTGCTCTTCGTATCGGCACTGAAGAGCGCAATACGGCCCGCAAAACGCCCACGTGACAAGGCCTACACATGCCACAAGTGCGACCGCAACGGCCACCGATCTTGTTTTCACGCTCTTCATCGACTCGCGCCTTTGCCGAGGATCGAATCCGTCAGATCTTTTCGCTTACTATCACAATGCCACACCCGTCAGTTGGGGTCAAGCCATTCTTGACAGAAGTTGTCGTCATTAGACAGCCGCAGGTGAACGGCCGTCACCCGATCCAGCGGTATCCTACTGCTGTCCGGCGCCGGCCGGAATATCCGGATTGTCAGGAAGGGGTCCCAAAGTGGTGATCACCTTGTAAGCCTCTTCCTTGGTTGCAAATGGCCCCTGGACGATAACGCCCGGATCGGTCGGTTTCTGCTCCACAATTCTGAAGTAAAGGTGCCCATGGCGCGCGCCGATGCCCCGAATTACCCAGTACTCAGCCGCGAAGGCCATCGTACTCAGGGCCAACAACATCCCACATACCATCAAAATTCGTGTTAGTCTCATCGCTCATTCCTCCCGTTATCACGCGATGTTGCGGAGGTCGTGGCATCCAAAGCCGATCATCAGTCAATCTTCTACTACGCTGTCCCACGCTGTCCGCTTTGGTCTTCTGCTTCGTAGGACAGACAGCGGATATGAAGGTTCCGGCGTGCAGAGCCAGAGCGGCAAAACAGACCGCTAGTAGATCGATTCAATGTGACGCGAGAACCCACGTGCTCTGCACGTGGATCTTTACAAATGTCTTTACGTGGTCGTCAGCGACGGCCTTGGGTAGGGGCGGGACTCAGACCCGCCCCTACAAAGAGTATGGCGTCGGTCAACACCGCACCATGCCTGGTGACTTGGGGCAAGGTATATACGGATCGCTTTACTGGTCATCTCTTGTTTATGGAATGTCGGTTTGCTGTGTGGAGTTTTGCAAGGGCCTTACGTAGCGGTATTTTCTGAGTATGTGGAGGTACAAATGAATTACTATGGAAGATACGAGCAAATAAGCACAGATCAGGTGTGTTGCATCGACAACCCGTGGCCCTCCCAGGAACGCGATGACCGGCATCATCGCCTGCATGTTCATGAGCAGAAGGCCTGTGCCGATTTGAATGGGAAGACACACCAGCATCATCGTGAAATAGAAGCACCGTTCCAAAGGATCGAAGATCAGGTAGTGTTGGCAGCTCTTCGGAAACTGGCCTCCGGTGAAGATCAGATACCCGTAATAATTTGCCGTCTCGACGGTGTCCTTCACAAAGGTCGAAAGAGAAAGGAAAAGACGACTCTTGATCTGTCCCAGCCAAAGATGATACGCAAACCAGAAGATAAAATCCCCTGCCAGAATGAGCCCGACTAGATTGTGAAGGTTTACCGCATTGAGGAGATTTGCGAAGATCGGTACCGTATCCGGAAGCCGCAATTGAACGCCGGTCAGCAGCAGGAGAATGGCGCAGAGGCCGTGGAGCCAGTGCCAGGCTCGGATCGGCAATGGAAGCGCCTCCAGGCTTTCCATTTCGTGCGGCCCCTGCCTCAATTTTCTTGTAAGCAGCATCAAGAACATGTGAAATAAGACTGCGCCCGCAGTGGCAACCAGGATGAAGCAGCCTATCAGATCAACCCATTTGAATCCTATGCGTCTGATGACCGCGACGACATCTTCCAGATCTTTTCTGCTGATTTTCGATTCCCCTATGAGGTAGAGGGGCTCAACGAAAACATCATGCCGGGAGGCTGCCAGGATGTCTGTATCCACCGGCAATTTCGTCCAATCTCCGCCTTTTTCGGGAATTTCCAAGAAAAGCTTCGAATAGAACGTGGCATTTCGTGAATGACAAAGACCGCAGTCTCTGGTCCGTTACCCTCTATCAGTAAAATTGTGAGTGGACTTCAAAGCAAGGATTTTGGCCTGGAGCGATGCCCCTGGAATGCCGTTGGCTCTAATTTGCTTGATAAAGGCAGCTATCTCGGTGGCGGAAAGCTTCGCGTTTCCGTCTGCATCCAAGGTGTGGACCGATCTTTCCTTTTCAGTCTCTATGAACGGCGCAAGCCTCTCGTAATCAAGTGTGGCTTCTCCTGGAGGCTTGCTTGTGTCTATAACGGAGAAGACCATGCCGATCTGAGCATTCGAGTCGTGACATGATGTACACTGCAGGTAAGTGAAATGCAGTTCTCTCTGAGGCAGCCATCGGTGACCGTCTTCGCCCTTGTGGCAACTTAGACAGATCTTCTGTCTGTCTTGCTGCGACATACGACGGAAAGGGACGCTATAGTGCGGATCATGGCAGCAACAGCATTTCTTTTCCGAGATCTCTGCATGCCGGCTGTTCGCGTATTCCCGATTCGCTTTCGGATGGCATTTGGAACATGTCAAGTCCACCCCGAGTCGGTGCGGCACTCTCTTACCAACCGCGATCGAGGTGATCCCTTCGTGGCAATTCGTACAGCCTATTCCTCGCGTGGCATGCACAGACGCTGCAAAACGAACCGGATCGATGAAGCGACTCCGGGTTAATCGCGATTCGCCTCCTCCTATGGTGTGGCACTCGATGCATTGATCATTACCCACTGCTGAGGCTTCGCCTGGACATCCAACCGCCAGTACCAGCACGAACACGCAGCCGGCAAATCCGAATCCGGATGTGCACGCCTTTATGAAATCGATTCCGGCGAGGTTTTCCAGGGTGGGCGGGAACAGAGGCTCACCTCCTGGCTCCTTCGAGACGGGCTGACTCCAAGCTCACTCCTTTGAAATGTGCGCCCGATAGATCCGCATCCGTCAAGTCTGCGCCGGTTAAAACCGCGCCTGAAAGATCTGCGCCCGATAGATCCGCTCCGGGAAGGTTTGTCCCGATGAGGTTTGCCACGGTCAAGTTCGAGCCGGTAAGCTCAGCGCCTGGCAAGTCGGCAAAAGCCAAGTCTACTCGTGACAGGTTTGCGCCCTTGAGCTTGACGCCAGCCAGAACCGCACCCGAAAGATCCGATCCGGACAGATCGGCGCCCGAAAGATCGGCCCTGGAAAAATCAGTGGCAGAGAGGGCAGCCTTCGTGAGATCGGCGCCGGGCAGAGATGCTGCCGACAAGTCTGCAAACGGCAACGTAGCCTCCGGAAGCTTCGCTCCTGCCATCGATGCCTTTGAGAGGTCAGCTCGCCCAAGATTGGCTCGGTAAAGATTCGCGCCGCACAAGTTCGCGCCGCACAGATTGGCCTTTTCAAAGTTTGCTTCGATGAGCGTCGCGGCAGCCATCCTGCTACCAAGCAAGGCGGCTCCCGCGAGATTGGCGTTGGACAAATTGGCTCTATCCAATTTAGCCACCGTGAGGCGAGCCTTTTCGAGGTTTGCTCCCGAGAGGTCCGCGTGCGACAAATCTGCGGAGTTGAGCTTTGCGCCTGCTAAATTAGCGAGCGACAGATCTTCGCCACATAAATCGGCAAAAGCCAGGTCCGCTCCAGCGGCCACGGCTCTTTCCAGCAGCTCCTTCAACGATTCGCTTTCCCCGCTGAACAAGACTTCCTGCGAGATTACGCTTTTGATTTCCATCTTTGACAACATCTGGGTCGAGCCTCCTTTCGCGATCTTGTCTAGCGAATCCATCGGGTCGATTGTTCATGATACTGCTAGCCGAGCAATTCGGTCAACAAACGACGAGGCCGCGGAGCCTTCATCCGTCTCCGCCTTTTCGATGGGGCTCCACGCCGAGAAGAACCCGCGACACTAAAGGGTGTCACAAGATTAAGTCGTAGAAGGAGGGGCTCTTGTTGATCAGCCGACTGTCCGCAGTTCTAAAGTGTGGCACGGCAGATAGACCGGTCTTCTCGATTTGTCGTGGAGGCGAATTCATATGAAAACGTTCATAATTGCAGCATTCCTGATCGGCGCACCCCTATGCGCCTTCGTCCCTTTGGTCCATTCGCAAGAAACGACCCAAGCCACTGACTTGGACAAGAGAGTCCGGGCTTTCCTCGCCGGTAACAGAGGACAGTGGCACGATTGGAACGTTCCTGAGGTCGACGGCAAGCTGCTCTACGACATCATCATCAAGAACAAGTATACGAGGGCACTGGAGATCGGCACCTCCACCGGGCATTCTTCAATTTGGATCGCCTGGGCCCTCAGCAAAACCGGCGGGAAACTGATAACGGTGGAGAATGATGAGTCGAGATACAAGACTGCGCTGGAAAATTTCAGAAAAGCCGGCCTTTCGGAATATATCGATGCGCGACTCGCGGATGCACATGTACTCGTCCCGAGATTGGAAGGTCCATTCGACTTTGTTTTTTCCGACGCAGACAAAGAGTGGTACAAGAACTACTTCAACGCTGTGGCGCCAAAGCTGGTCGTTGGTGGATGCATTGCCACGCACAATGTGTCGGATCGCGGGCGTGATTTTTTCGGGTTGGGTAGTTATGTCCAGTATCTTAAGGGGCTCAAGAATTTCGAGACAACCTTTAGCGACAACGGCGCCGGCGTTGCCATCAGCTACAAGAAGTCCGAAAAATAGACGACCGGAAGACCGTTCGAACTGGGCGTGATGCTGGACCAAGTATCGAAAAATCTGGTGGACCGCAAGCGCGCAAACGTCGAAGCATTTGAACCACCGCGCCGACGGCGGAAACGTCGCTCCGGATCATTGGGCGATTTGAACGACAAGTCGGTATCATCGGGTTGAGAGCCGTCTCAAAGGAGGCCGCTATGCGAAAGAAATGGAATCAGGCTTCCAGGATCGTCGTTGCAGTTACCGCCATTGTGGCGGTATTCACGTTTGCCGTCTCGTACGCCGAGTCCGTTGGCGAAGCCAAAGGTATCATTCTGTTAATAGGGGACGGCATGGGGATCAATCAGGTACGAGCGGCGGCCATTTACTCTCAAGAAGTATTGGGCAAACCGCTAGCCATAGATTCCATTCCCATCCGAGGCACAACGACCACGTACTCCGCGGACTCCCAGGTTACCGATTCCGCTGCGGCCGCTACTGCGCTGTATTCGGGACACAAGACCCGCAACGGTGCGATCAACGTCTTGCCGGACGGAACGCAGTTGTCCACTATCGCCCACGCCGCCAAGAAGGCCGGCCTGTCCGTAGGCGTTGTCAGCACGACGCGGCTGACTCACGCCACCCCCGCGGCGGTTTATAGCCAATCTCCCCGTCGGGACGACGAAGACTTGATAGCGCAACAACTGCCGGAATTTCAACTGGACGTCGCACTGGCAGGAGGCCTAAGTTACTTCATTCCCAAAGATCGGCCGGGGAGCAAGAGAAAGGATAGTGAGGACCTCGTCGAACTGATGCGTGGCGCCGGCTACGCGTACGTGACGAACGGCACGGAACTGAAAGCGCTTGATATCACGGCGACTCCAAGACTTCTCGGCCTGTTTTCCCATTCGCACATGGCTTTTGAGATCGACCGCCAGAATGTCCCCGACCTGCGGGACCAATCTCGCCTCGCGGAGATGACCGAGGCAGCGCTTTCAATCCTCGGGAGAAATCCTCGAGGTTTTTTTGCCGTAATCGAGGGCGGGCGCATCGACCATGCCTGCCATTTGCATGACATCAAGGCGTCGATCTACGACACTCTGGCCTTTGACGATGCGGTAAAAGTGGCATTGGAGTATCAGAAATCGCACACTAGAGTGTTGGTGCTGGTCACTGCCGACCATGAAACCGGCGGTATGGGCCTCGGGAAAGGCACGGAATATGCCCTCGACGTGGCCTCTCTCAAACCGATCAAGAATAGTCTGGATTTTCTCGGCAAGGCTATTCACAAGCAGTCTCACGATCTTGAAGCAATACTCAAGGCAGGCGGCTTCGATTTAGACGAAAGCGAGCTAGAGTTGTTGTCCAGGTACCCGCCGGACACGAGGGCCCATGAGGTTGCTGAACTCCACGGCTACAAGGGAACCATCAACAAGTACGTCTACTCCTGGATCCATTACGCTCTGAGCTTAATTGAAAGCGATAGATCGAGAATAGGGTGGACCTCGTTTGCTCACACGGCTCAACCCGTGATCACCTATGCCGTCGGTCCCGGCGAAAGGGAATTTGTCGGAAGTTACGACAACACCGACATTGCGAAAAGAATGGCAAAGCTCCTCGGTCTGACTCTTGAGACCCCCGCGGCCAAAGGACAAAGTACGCCGTGATGCGTCGCGATCTGCGTCAGAATCCCTATAGTCTTCTCCCGGGAATTTCGAGAATGGTTTTCATATCTTATAAAAAGTGGTGCAATGCTCAATCGAGGGCTGTGTATGCCGTCTCCCGACGACGACTGATACACCACAATGCCAGCGCCAGCCAACCTACCATGTAGAAAGCCGGTCCTAAATGCCAATTCGCTCTCATCAACATCCATTCGGCCACCATGGGAGCGGTTCCCGCAAACAGCCCCATCGCCAAGCTGTATGAAACCGAGAAGACTGTGCAGCGCACGTCTCTCGGCAGCATCTCGCTGATCATGACGCCCTGCACTCCAAAAACCAGCCCCATCGGCACAGCCATGAGCAACTGTCCGAGCAGGAAGGCCACAGTGGGCCCCAGCGACGGTCCGCCCGGCCACAGCGCAAACCATACGCTCAGGGAAAACGCGGGAATAGCACAGATCGCCATGGCCAGGTTGGTGATGAGCGATACCCGTTTCCGCCCAAAACGATCGGAAAGCCAGCCTCCCAACACGGTTGCGGGGATGGTTACGGCAAGTCCTATTGTGTTCATTTCTTCGACACTTGACGCCCCGTTCTCCGCGGCCACATGCAGGACAAACACAAATATCAGGTACAGCACGACGTTCGCGCCCGTCACGATACCGATTGCCTGAATCAACTCGCGCCAGTAATTTCGCAACGCTGCAATTACATGCATTTTGCGCTCCCCGTGGAACGCTTCTTCGTGGAGCGTCTCGGGAATCTTGGTTCTTATCACGACGCCGAAGATCATGATGAATAGCCCAGCCAGGAAAGGTATTCGCCAGCCCCAGGTAGCGAGCTCATCGTGGCCGACAAGCGAGCGCACCAACCACACAGCCATGCTGGAAAGAAGAATCCCCATCATAGTGCCGGTCGTAGCAAGGCTGCTTAGCAAACCGCGACGGCCATGAGGAGAAACCTCGGAAGCATACGCCATTGAACCTGTGTATTCGCCGCCCAGGGAGAAACCCTGAGCCAGCCGCATGAGTACCAACAAGACGGGCGCGAAGTTCCCGATGCTCGCGTGTGTGGGGAGAAGGCCTATGGCACAGCTTGATGCTCCGAGCATGCAAATGGAGATGACAAGCATGATCCTTCGTCCCACTCTGTCCCCCACCCAACCGAGGACCAGGGCTCCCAGAGGACGCGCGAGATATCCGACGGCAAATACGGCAAACGCTGCGATGGTTGATGCTACAGGGTCGTGTGAGGGGAAAAAGAGGGGGCCGATGTACGGCGCCATATAACCATACACCGCAAAGTCAAACCATTCGAGGATATTGCCTACCGTACTGGCTGTGATCGCCTGCCCGAGCGCGTTCGACCGAATCCGTACCGTTTCCGAAACCTTCATGAACCGGCGCATCCCCTTGCTACAGCCTGAAGCCGATGAGCCGGGATTATGCGCCGGTTTTGGCATTTAGCCAAGGTTTCGGCCGACCATGGACACTAAGAATTCCCGTTAGCTGCTGACGCATCCGCCAGGGACAACCTGAGGATCCATACCCCGACATAGATTCGCATGGCGTTGGAATCACCGGACGAACGGCAATACGTGTCGAACCGTTGCTGTTGAGAAGGATGGAACCCCAATGCCCTATATGAAGTGTGCATCCACCGGTAAAACGCCTCCAAGTCCAGAGGGTCAAGGTTTTCCCCCTCGTCAACAAGTCTGCCCAGTTGCTCTTTCTTCTTGTAGGAAATCGTCATGGTTCGCCTCCGGAATCGGCTTCGAACGGGCGAGGGTTGATACTGGAGAATGCTGCGCCTAATTGAAGCCGGAAGCGCTCACACGATCGTCCGCCCCGCTGGTCTGCTGTCGTCAGTGTGCGTTTTCCACTCCGTTCAGGAGGCTGGTTCGGCACAATCTGCACAGGGCCTGGAGGAGATCGTTACCGAGAAACGATCTCCTCCAGGAGACCCGCCATGGGTTGCCCGTCCACGCTGTCAGAACTCCTCAGATCCCGTGAACGGCCCGGCTCCGGGCCCCGGCCCTGGGGGAGGTGGGCCTCCTGGCGGCGGCGGATGTCCGGGTGGCGGGGGAGGCGGATGGAGGAACATCCTAATCTGTGCCTGGAAATCTTTCATAAACACAAGGAGTTGGGCCTGCTGGCGCACGTTGAGCACTTTTGATATCTCGTCGTACTGCTGGTCTTGCAGGTTTTCGAGCCTCTTCCTCTTATCTCGAACCGCCGTGATAAGACCGGCCAACTCTGTGTCATCCAGCTTGGTCGGCTCATCCTGAAGCCGGGTTCGCAGGGTATCCAAGTCCTGGCGCAGCTCTTTATCAATCGTCTTTTTTTCGGCGGTGAACCGGCGACGAATCTCAAAGATCTTTTCTCCTGTGGACTTATCTAGGTCGAGCGCCTCCATCATTTTCCACATTGTCAACAACTCGAAGTGCTCGCGCGCTTTCTCCGGGTCTCTTGGCGGCCCGAATCCTCGGCGCTCTTTCCGTGGCTCCGCCATGACTGTCACAACGCAGAGCGCGAGAATGGCAAATGCAGACATGGCAATTGTCAGCCGTCTCATGAATGTACTCCCTTTGTGTAATGGCGCTCCTGTCTCAATTCCAACTCCCATCGCTAATAAGCCACAACGAACGATGAGAATCTGGTGAGTTTCCGTCCGTGCCTTCGCCTCGGATGAACTGGTTGCCTTCCGGGAAGATCGGTTTTGTGTAGGGGCGACCTGCCGGTCGCCCGCATGGATCTCGGTACGGGGTCACACGGGCGACCGGCCGGTCGCCCCTACAATGCTCCATCCGCGGCCCGAGCCTTCGCATGCATGGGCGAGTCATTCTCATAGGTAAGTGTCGGGCCTGGCCCCAGAGGCGGACATCTGTCGGCGGTCATAGATAAGGTTGGTTCGGTTCATCCTCAACCTCAAACCATCTTGGCAGCAGGCGTGTTGCTGTCGCCCTTCTTGAGTACGCAACTGTCGTAGTGACGAAATCAAAGTAAGCACCCGGAATGATCTCTTCCGAGGTGGGGCCATAAATCTCGCTCAGCTCCTGAAAAAGCTTTTGGCAGCCTGCGTGGTCTACAAACGGCTGCCGAGTCGCCTCTCCGCCGAGGCCTAGGAACACCACCAGAAAGAGAGCCACCATCGCGGGAACCACAACCGCAGTCGCTTTCCACGGGAACGCCCGGAGACTCCAGGCAACGGGGCGGCGGCTCGATGCTTCGTCCAGCTTCTTATTCAGCGAAACTCGGTAATCATTCCAAAATGCTTCGCCCGGGTCTTCCGGCATAGCCCCCTTGAGCGAGGCCCAAAGGTTCTGGTACGCGATTTCAGCGTCTCTGCAGGCCCGGCAGGTCGCCAGGTGGCGCTCCAGCGTGCGGCGATCGTCACAATCAAGTCGGTTATCAAGATTCGATACAATCCAATCTTGGGCTTTTCCGCAATCAAGGTTCCTCATAGTTCCGCTCCTACAATTGCTCTGCCACCCCCGTTGTTCTGCATTTGGCCGGTCCGTCTAGTGAGAGGCGACATGAATCACCCTTCCTCAACATTATTTTTTCGTATCAAGCTTCTGCTTCAGCGACTTAACAGCGTGAAAGAAATTGCCTTTCGCCCCATTGGCGCGGCCTCCAAGAATCTGAGCGATCTGTTCATAGTCAAGACCTTCGAATACCCGTAGCTGGAGCGTCATGCGCTGCTTCAGAGGGAGATCCTGGATAGCGGCCCGGATTCTGCGCTTGTCATGCTCTTTTTCCAGGAGGCATGCAGCAGAATCTGAGGGGTCCGCGAGGCCGTCGAGGACATCCGGAACAAAGGTCCTTCTTGGTTTTCGTAGGTGGTCTCGAACCGCGTTGACAGCCATTTTGTAGAGCCATGTCTTGAACGATGACGGGTTCAATAAGTGAGGGAGCCGTTCGTACGCCCGCAAGAAAACGTGTTGGGAAATGTCCCGCGCGTCTTCCCTATCCTTGACCATCCTCAAGATCATCATGGTAAGGGGCTTCGCATATTTGTCCACCAATCTGCAGAAGGCTTCCCTGTCGCCGGCCCGGACGCAGTTCAGCAATTCCTCATCTGTCATCACCACCTCTGCCAAGTACAGACGGGACAATCCGCCGAACGTTAAATGATGGTCCGGAAAAAGTCGAACGAAACCGATCTGCTCTGATGGTGCTTATGCCAATGCGCCTTCCAACATGTGACATTGAAAGGGCCGGCAGGGACGCCGGCCCCTACTATGTTTGGTGGCGGCGGGCCTCCGTGCCCGCCATTTTCAGATCTATGAAAGCGCATTGGTATTAGAAAGGCTGGAGCATCAGGCCTCTTTGCCCACCCCATGCCGGATGCTTACCTCATGTACGGAAGACGATCGGCGAGCGCTTTGTACCTTTCGCAGCTGTGCCGATCCTGATAAGATGCCGTCATGGACGTCATTACCACACATCTGAATGCGGACTTCGACGCGTTTGCCTCCATGGTTGCGGCCAAACGCCTCTACCCCGAAGCGGTGGTAGCGTTTCCCGGCTCACAGGAAAAGAACGTTCGCAACTTCTTCATGGAGTCAACGCTCTACATCTTGTCCATAGAACGGGCCAAAGACATCGACTTGGACTCCGTCAAGCGCCTCATAGTCGTAGACACGCGACAGAAGAGCCGCATCGGTCGCTTCGCAGAATTGGTGGACTCGGGCAAAGTCGAAATACACCTATACGATCACCACCCCGACGCGGAAGACGATATTGCCGGCGACTTTGAGGTCATTCGCGAGACCGGCTCCACAGTTACCATATTGGTCAAGGAGCTGCGCAACCGAGACATCAAGCTCACCGCCGAAGAAGCGACAGTTCTTGCACTGGGGATCTATGAAGACACCGGTTCGTTCACGTATTCCTCGACCACCGTGGAAGACCTGCACGCCGCGGGATGGCTCATGGAACAGGGAGCAAACGTGAACGTGGTATCCGACATGCTCAGCAGCGAGCTTACGAAATCTCAAATCGAGGTCCTCTACCAGCTGATCGAAGACTCTGAGGTCGTTAACATCGGAGGCGTGGAGGTAGTTATAACCACCGCGAGCACTCACGGTTATGTAGGGGACGTCGCTCTGCTGGTGCACAAATATCGAGACATGGAGAACCTGAACGCCATCTTCGCGCTTGTGCGGATGGAAGGCAGAGTCCATCTGGTGGCACGCAGCCGGATCGAAGAAGTGAACGCCGGGGAGGTAGCAGCGGAGTTCGGCGGCGGCGGACACTCGACCGCAGCGAGCGCGACGATACGAGAGTTGTCGCTGTTCGAGGCACGGGATAAGCTCATCAAGCTTGTTCAGGACAAGGTACGTCCCAAAAAAGAGGCCGGTGAGATCATGAGCCGTCCGGTGTTCACTATTGCACCGGACAAGACCTTGGACGAAGCAGCCGAGATGCTCACGCGATACCAGGTAAGTTCTCTTCCCGTCCTCGTGGACGGAACCATTCTCGGGATTGTGCACCGGCATGCGGTTGAACGGGCCCGTCATCACGCACTGGAATCCGTTACCGTCAAGGATTTCATGGATCCTGACGTGGTCGTCGTCGAGATAACCGATCCGATAGAGAAGGTGACTCGCATTTCGGTCGAGGGACGCAATCGGCTGGTTCCGGTAATGGATCGGGGAGAACTCGTCGGAGTGATCAGCCGCAGTGATTTGCTTGAGCACCTGCGTTTGCCTCGCGCTCAGGACGCGACGAGCGCGGACGAGTTTCCGTCTGGTCGCCCACGAAGCAAGAACGTTCGAAAACTCCTTGACGAGCACTTTCCACGCCACGCCTTTCAGATCCTCCTCACGGGCGGTGAAGTGGCCGCAAGTCGCGGGGAGCAGGTGTATCTCGTTGGCGGTGCCGTGCGAGATCTCTTCCTCAGGATTCACAATCTCGACATCGATCTCGTGGTGGAAGGCGATGGGATTTTCTTCGCACGAGCGCTGGCGAAACGTCTGCCGCAGTGCAGGGTGCGAGGTCATGCCAAATTCCGGACCGCGGTGCTGCTGTTCGAGGACGGCTTCAAGATCGACGTAGCGACGGCCCGTCACGAGTACTACGCCCGGCCGGGCGCCCTGCCAACCGTGGAGATGAGTTCCATCAAGCGAGACCTGTACCGGCGGGACTTCACGATGAATACGCTTGCGGTGAGCCTCAATCCCGGCAGCCTGGGCCGGGTGCTTGACTTCTTCGGCGGCGGCCGGGACGTCAAGGAGAAGATCATCCGAGTGCTGCACAACCTCGCTTTCGTCGAGGACCCCACAAGAATTCTCCGTGCCGTGCGGTTCAGCACCCGTTTCGGCTTCACCATCAGCAAGCATACGCTGAGTCTTATGCGTCGAGCGGTCAAGCTCAAGGTCTTCGACCGGGTCGAGGGCAAGCGTTTGCGAAATGAGCTGATTCACATTCTGGACGAGAAGAATCCTCTCGCTCCACTTCAGCTCATGGCCGAGTTGCAGATCTACCCGGCGATCCATCCGGCGCTCAACTTCGGTCCGCGGACGAGGGAATTGGTGGAGGGCGTTACCAGTGTATTGTCATGGTGGAAGTATCAATTCACCGGCGAGCACCTCGATCCGTGGCTGGTATATTTCATAGCGCTCGGAGATCATCTGGCGGACGAGGAATTCCGCGGCGTGATGGAGCGGCTCGGTACGCCTCCAACTCGAACCAAAGACCTGGTCCGAGAACGTGCTGAGGTGCGGAAGGCACTCGCGATCGTAGCCAGGGACGGGCTTGAACCAACGAGCAAGTTCGCCAGCCTCCTCCGGAAGATTTCGATACCGACACTCCTATTCATGATGGCCAGGACTGCCCGAGACGAGACACGCAAGGCCGTATCGGAATACATCAGCGCGCATCGCTACGTGAAGCCAACCTTGTCCGGCGATGACCTTATGGCCATGGGATTGGAGCCCGGACCGACGATCGGTCGGGTGTTGCGTGCGCTGCGTGATGCACGTCTGGACAATCTCGTGAAAAGTGATGAAGACGAACGTCGCTTGGTACGCGAATTCATCGCGGCAGAACCACATCCGAGCGCGCCGCTGCTCGGAATGTGAACCAGAATTCAGCCGATGAGAAATCGCCCCAACGAATACCGGATATGATATAGTTATATGTTATTGCACTGGCAGGTGCCCCCGGCTGTCGAAGGCCCCGGATGCTAGAGGACGAAAATCGTGGAGGTTTCAATGGGTTCTGACGAAGGCAGACAAGTAAAGATCTTCGATATCACTCTCAGAGATGGCTCTCAGAGCAAGGTTGCGACACGGATACGACTGGAAGACCTGCTCAGGATCGCAGGGAAGCTCGCAGGCACCGGGATCTATGGCGCGGAAACGTGGGGCGGCGCCACCTTCGACGTATGCGTACGGTTTCTCCGGGAGGATCCGTGGGAGCGTGCTCGCAAGCTCAAGGCTGCCATGCCGGGCGTCAAACAGATGATGCTCATTCGCGGGCAGAATCTCGTGGCTTATTCGAACTTCCCCGACGACGTGGTAGTCAAATTCGTTCGTGCAGCCGCGCGCAATGGCATCGATGTATTCCGTATCTTCGACGCGCTTGATGATGTGCGTAACCATTATATGGTGATCAAGGCGGTCAAAGAGGTCGGCAAGGTTGCGGAGGGGGCCGTTTGCTACACCATCAGCCCGGTCCACACCATTGAGACATTTGTGTCCAAAGCCCGGCAGCTCGAAGATATGGGCGTGGATCAGATAGCGATTAAGGACATGGCTGGGCTCATCGATCCTCAGACGGCGTTCGAACTCGTAACGAGCCTGAAAAATGCAGTAAGCGTCCCGATCCACCTCCATACCCACGATAATTGCGGGCTTGGTATGATGTCGGTGCTCAAGGCGGTGGAAGCGGGGTGCGACATGATTGACTCCGTGCTGAGCCCATTTTCCGGCGGGACGGGGCATCCGTGCACGGAATCGCTCGTGTTTTCACTGGAACGTTTTGGATATCATACGGGATGCGACTTGGCCAAACTCACTGAAGCGGCCGAGGAAGCGAAGAAGATCCGAGGCTTGTACACAGAGTTCGAGGCCCCTTACAGCGGCGTGGACTGCCGGATGCTCGTCACCCAGATCCCCGGCGGCGTCATGTCGAATCTCAGCGCGCAGCTCAAGCAGCAAAACGCGCTCGATCGTATGGATGAAATCATCGATGAAATCCCGCGTGTGCGTGAAGACCTTGGCTGGATCCCGCTGGTCACGCCCACATCTCAGATCGTTGTCTCTCAGGCTACGTTTAATGTCTTGTTGGGTAGGTACAAAATCATCGCCAACCACACGGCGAACCTCCTCACCGGAATGTATGGCGACACGCCGGCCCCGGTAGACAGAGAGCTGCAACAGCGAGTGCTCAAAGGTCAAAAACCGATCACGATCCGGCCGGCAGAATTGCTGCAGCCCATGTGGCCCGATTTGGAGAAGAAGTTCCCCGGCTTGTCAGACGAGGAAATCCTCATCCACGCAATCTTTCCTCACGAGGCGCCCGGATACTTCGCCGAGAAGAAAGAGCAAGAAGGACAGAAAACCCCGACCCCGGCCAGTCGAGCATGAGTCCCCTGGTGATCCCTACGGCCCGGTGAGAGCCGTTGCGTGATGATAGAACAGGGCTGCTGGAGCCGCGCGCTCGGCAAGGAGGGCCTCATGTCTGACGGCAAAGCGGTACAGGATCTTCTGCGGGAGGGCGACCCCATTCGCCGGTGCTGGGGTTGCGGAGCCGACAATCCCGTTGGGTTGCACATCAAGAGCTTCATCGAGGGAGACGAGGGTATTGCCCGGTGGCGCCCGGCGGAGTACCACACCTCATATCCGGAATACCTCAACGGCGGCATTGCATCTACGCTCATCGACTGTCATTCGGCGTGTACTGCGATGGCGCTCGAATGCCGCGCTCGTGGTATCGACATCGATGCCGATCCGGACAGCGTTCTCAGATGCTTGACCAAGAAACTCACAGTTGAATTCCTGCGCGCTACTCCGCTCGACCAGGAACTCATGCTCCGGGCTCGCATTGTCAAGAAGGGTACAAGCAGCCGAACCGTCGCGTGTTCGCTGTTCGCGGGCGCCGAGGAATGCGTGAGAGGTGAAGTGATTGTTGTGATGACGGAGTGAGCCGAGGTGGAGCGCAGGGAGCACTCTATCTTTCGAAATCAAGCACCTTAGAGATTGTCCCACAATAACCGTGCCAATGTGCTGGGTGCCACTGCTGGCTTGTCCAGCAGTGCTCTTCGACGTCGGCACACCGTCGTTCTATGAATGCATCGGTTATTTCAGGACGAACCCTTAGTGCTCCGTTTCGCAACTACGGTAACGCTCTCTCGGCTGATGATGATGAGAAGGGGAAGACATCACTGATTGGTGGGACAGGCAAGATGCCTGTCCCACCAATGCCGTCCGCAATACGGCACCGTCTTTGTGAAATGGATTACTTGTTGATTTTCCCGGAGGGGTGGCTCCGACGTTATACGTCGGAGCGCCGTAGGCGTAAGAGGTCTTCAGCGCTCCTGACTGCGCATCGCTGCCGGGAGAGAATAAGATCCTCTTATTGCTTCGCAACCCCGACGTGTGACGTCGGGGCCACCCACGGTACGTCCGCGGCTTTGTCCCGGATGGCCTGATCCAGGATCGGGCTACCAATTATTCGTAGGGGCGACCGGCTGGTCGCCCGTTCAGACCAGTGAGGGATCCCCTGCGGGCGACCAACCGGTCGCCCCTACAGCGTCCCGCAATTGCATCGTGATCCCAGTTGGACGCCGGGCTGCCAACAAGAGAAATAGCGGCATCCGCTTACATCCGGTCCGGAATGTGATCGAGCGAACCCACAAGGACCGGACGAGGCCGGCTGGTACCGTCTGAAGGGCCGACGATTCCTTCGGATTCCATCGCTTCCATGATTCGTGCCGCACGGTTGTATCCGATTCGCATGTGCCGCTGGATCAAGGAAATCGATGCGTGCCCGATCCGCGTCACCAGTTCGACCGCCTCGTCGTACTTGTCCTCCTGTAGAGGATCTCCGCCTGACTTGGGTCCGTCGTCCGCGACATGCCGCGAAATTTCCTGCAAATAAACGGGCCTGCGCTGCGCTTTGATATAGTCAACAATCCTTCCGATTTCCTTTTCGGAAATATAAGCGCCGTGGAGCCGCCGCAGTTTCGATGCTCCAGGCGGCAAGAAGAGCAAATCACCCATACCGAGGAGGTTTTCCGCGCCCACCGTGTCGAGAATCGTCCGGGAGTCGGCCCTTGCGGAAACCTGGAACGACAAGCGAGCTGGGAAATTGGCCTTGATGATCCCCGTGATTACGTCCACGGAAGGCCGCTGCGTTGCCAGGATGAGGTGGATGCCGGATGCACGAGCCATCTGCGCCAGCCGTGCAATCGAGATCTCGATGTCTTTGGCCGCCACCATCATAAGTTCGGCCAGCTCGTCAACGATGATGACTATGTACGGGAGCTTCGTGGCAATAACGCCCTCCTCGTTCGGAGGAACTTCGCCGGCACGAATCTTCTGATTGTAACCCTGGATATTCTTGGCGCCCACCTTGCTGAGGATGTCGTATCGCCGCTCCATCTCGCGTATCGCCCAGCCCAGGACCGCAGGAACTTTCTCGGGGTCGGTCACCACCGGATGGAGCAGGTGCGGCACGTCCTCGTAATGCGAGAGTTCGAGCTTTTTCGGGTCGACCAGCAAAAGCTTGAGGTCGTCCGGATGGCAACACATAAGCCACGAACAGATAAGTGAGTTCAATCCCACCGATTTGCCGGTGCCTGTAGCGCCCGCGATGAGCAAGTGCGGCATTTTGGCGAGGCTCGTGGAGAAAGGCTCGCCGTCAATCTCTTTGCCGAGAGCCATCTTGAGGGGCGCTTCCGACTCCTGGAAGCCCGGCGACTCGACAATCTCGCGGAAATGAACGATCTCACGATTGAGGTTGGGAACCTCGATGCCTACGGTATCCTTCCCAGGGATCGGAGCGACCACTCGAGTTGAACCTGATTTCAAGGCCATTGCGAGGTCGTCGGACATATTGAGCACTTTCCGCAGCGGGATACCCGAAGCGAGGCTCAACTCGTACATGGTGATCACCGGCCCGGGGTGAATCGCCACTACGCGGCCTTCCACGCCCAAGTCCGCAAGCTTTTGTTCCAGAATGACCGCGTTCTGCTGGAGGAGCGCCTGGTCCACCTTACGATTCGATCGAGGCGGCTCGTCGAGCAAGTCCGCGGTTGGGAGCACGTACGGGTCGCTGTTGTGCGGTTGGTCGACCGCCGCAGCCACAGAGATCTCCTCGTCCGCGCGTCGCGCAACCTTTACTGAGGGATGTGCGTTCCGGCCGGTGCCCTCATCCTCGGTGGGCCGATGTCGCCGCCGGCGTTTGCCTGATGTGTCGGCCTCTTTCAGATATTCGTCGATAGCCGCCTCGAGTTCGTCTTCCTCGGCAGAGGTCCGGATCTCCGACGCCTTGTCAGAGGGGATGTCTATGTGTTGCCACGGAAAGATCGTCTCAGGTTCGCCGTCCGAAGGCGAGGCCGCAACGTCCGCGGGTTCGCCCAGTTCCCACGCGAGCTGTCCGTCGGATTCGTCTGTAGGCAGCACCGAGAGCCGCTCCCATGAGGCTCCATATGGCGCGCGCACGGGCGCAGGAGGCTGCGCGGAATCGCGGCGATTTACGATCATCGGCGCCGCCTGCTCCTGAGGGCGAGCGATAGTAGGAAGTGGTTCGGATGGTGGCCCGGACAACTCAGCGGCAGGCGCGTCCGCTTGAACAGTCGGAGCCGGGACTCGCAGCCGTTCTCGCACATCAGCCATGGCCCCGGCAGCCTGCGCGAACAACTTGCGACCGACCCGCACGGCATCCCCGAGCGATACTCCGGACACATGGAGCCCACCAAGCGCCACGAACGTCAAGGCGAGCACGATTTCGCCTGCGGTACCGCACCACCGGGAGAAGAGACCATGCATGAATGCACCGAGCGCTCCGCCGGGGCTCTCCATCTGCAGGCCAATTGTGCGGCCGAACCGGTCCAAGGGCATAGCGACTCCCGAGATGGCGACAAAGAGTGCGATCATATGGGAGCGGCCCAATGCAAACCAGACGGTCCTCAAACTTCGCAACGCGAGCAGAAAGAGACCGACCGGTACAACGATCGAACAAACCCCGAGCAGTTGGACAAGCGCGTCCGCGACGTGCGATCCAATGAGTCCGCACAAGTTCGACACTTCCGGCCGTGTGGTTGCGGTGTTGAACGATGGATCGCGGGGATCGTACGACGCGAGGCTGAGAAACAGAAACGCTGAGAACGCCAGGAACACCACTGCTGCATACTCGCGTACGCCATAGTGGGACGGCGTGGAACCGCCGCGAGATTCCCGTGCTTCACCAACAGGAGGTTTGGTCCTTTTTTCGCGCATGAACTGGAAGCGTCCCTTTCGGGAAACGGGGCATCGGCCTCTGCGGATGCCCAGATCCTAAATTAAACAGGTGTCATAACAGCCGATTAAGCGGCATAATACCATATCGCTTGAGAGGTTGGCAATAGCATTTGAAAATATCAGGAAGATATCTGGAGGGTTTGTAGGTGGAGAATCGTGGGGCGGGTCTCAGACCGATGCGCTTTCAGATAAGTATTTTTTCACGAGTTACGGGCATCTGGTGCCGAACGACAAAATCCCCCCTCCCCCTCTTTATCAAAGGGGGGAAAAAGGGTTCCCCCCTTTCGTAAAGGGGGGACAGGGGGGATTTTGGGCGTTGCAGATGTCGCTTGTTTGAACGAACATTGGTATTACCCGGCCGCCGAAGTACCCGAAGCCGCTTCAAGCTTCTCGACGCGCACCGCGCATACTTTGTACTCGGGAATCTTGCAGACGGGGTCCAGTGCGGCGTTCGTGAGCACGTTCGCGTTGGCTTCCATAAAATGGAAGCTCATAAAGATGGTCCCTCGGTCAACCTGGTCGGTGAGGAGGACTTTCGTTTCCACTTCGCCCCGACGGGAGACGATTCGTGCGTACTCGCCGTCCTTTATGCCAAGTTCTGCCGCGTCGGAGGGATGCAACTCGATATGCCCTTCGGGCATCTCCTTGTGAAGCGTGGGCGAGTTCCGGGTCATCGTGCCGGTATGATAGTGAGGGAAAAATCGCCCGGTAGTGAGTTGCATGGGGAATTGGTCATCCACCAGCTCTTCAGGCGGTCGGTACTCGATCGCGTGGAAAAGCCCTTTGCCGCGTGTGAAACGCTCGGTGTGAAGGACGGGTGTGCCGGGGTGCTCGGCTGTGGGACAGGGCCACGGGATGGGGCCTTTTTCAAGCCGTTCGTAGCTCAAACCCGCGTAGCTCGGCGCGACAGAGGCGATTTCGCGGAAGATCTCTTCCGGCGACGCGTAGCTCATAGGCAGCCCGAAACGGGTAGAGAGATCGCAAATAATCTGCCAATCGGGGCGAGCCTCTCCCGGTGGATCGACCGCCTTACGCACACGGAGGACGCATCGTTCGGTGTTGCTGAACGTGCCGTCCTTTTCCGCGAAGGCTGTGGCAGGAAATACCACGTGGGCGAGTTTCGCGGTATCGGTGAGGAAGATGTCGATGACCGCGAGGAATTCCGCGGACTGGAGCGCGTGTTTCACGTGGTTGACGTCCGGATCGCTTCCCACGGGATTCTCGCCAAGGACGACCATTCCTTTGACCGACCCGTCTTCCAGGCCGTGCATCATTTCCATGATGGTGTAGCCGACCTTACCCGAGAGCTGCGCCTGCCATGCATCTTCGAACTTCTTTTTGACTCCTTCGTCGATGACGGCCTGATAAGCGGGATACACATTGGGGAGCCCGCCCATGTCACAGGCGCCTTGCACGTTGTTCTGTCCGCGCAAAGGATTCACGCCGGTTGACGGCTTGCCGATCTTGCCGGTGAGCATGGCGAGATTTGCGAGCGATTTCACGTTGTCCACGCCATGCGAATGCTGCGTGATTCCCATAGCATAAAGAATCGTGGATTTCTCGGACGTAGCGTAAAGCTCCGCGATTCGAGTTAAATCCTCGATGGAAACGCCGCAGATCTCCGATGCGCGTTCGGCTGGGTAGCTGTTGACGAGCTCGAGGAACTTGTCGAACCCCTCGGTTCGTTCTTCTACGAAGGCTTTGTCATGCCAGCCGTTGGCGATGATGATGTTCATAATTCCATTGATCATCGCCACGTCGGAGCCGAGGTTCTGCCGAACGTGCACGTCGGCCACCGATGCCAGATGAATGCGTCGCGGGTCCGCGACGATGAGTTTTGCGCCTTTGGCTTTGGCCCGATAGATCCGGTGCGCTACCAGCGGGTGAGCGACGGTGGTGTTCGAGCCGGTGACAAAGATACAGTCCGCGTCTTCGATCTCCGGGATGGAGTTCGTCATGGCACCACTTCCGAAAGCGGCGGCAAGACCTGCCACCGTGGAGGAGTGTCAAAGACGGGCACAGTGGTCGATATTATTCGTCCCGAATCCTACTCGGCAGAATTTTTGGAGCAGGTAGTTCTCTTCGTTGGTGCATTTGGCGGACGTAAGGAACGCGACGCTTTCGCCGCCGTGCTGTTCCTTGAGTTCCTTGAGACGGCCAGCCGCGAAGTCCAGCGCCTCATCCCACGATGCGGGTTCGAGATTGCCGTTCTTCCTGATCAGTGGGGTAGTCAGCCGTTCGCCGCTGTGGATGAACTCATGGCAGTTCCAGCCTTTGATGCACAACTTGCCTTGGTTCATGGGGTTGGTCTTGGATGGAAGGGTGCCGACGAGCTTGCCGTCGAGGACTTCGAGCAGTAGTTCGCAACCACATCCGCAATATGGACAGGTAGTCCGGACGAAGTTCAAATCCATCGCTAAACCTCGGAAACGAAGTTTGTCTGCACAGTATCAGGAGCCGATCCGATCAAGGCACTCTAGCACTACGCCTGTTGGGAATCAAGAGCGCTGAGCGAGCGCTCGCAACCATTCACTTACGGGGGAGGCACCCCTGCGATAGCTGCCCCTAACGGGGCAAACTGTGAATAGCCGTAGTCTTCAGACTACGGACGCGAAGGCTCAGAAGAAACTCTTTGGACCCTGAAGGGGTCGGCCAATTACTGTGTGTAAGGCCGACCGCTTCAGGGTCGCGGAAGGGATGGACCGGTTTCCGTGGGCTGAAGCCACACGGCTATTCACGTTACGCCCTTCGGGCGAAGACCCGCGCCGGGAGCGCGGATTAACAACCTCTTGAACCTTTTCCGCACGCAACTAGTAGGTTTGTGAGAGTCGCAAAGCGCATTCTCACAAACCGCAGTTGGACGGCGCCGATTCACTGCTCCTCAATGAGACGCTTGAAGCGTTCAAAATGGTAGCGTGAGTCGTGCGGCCCAGGCGAGGCCTCTGGGTGGTATTGTATCGAAAAGACAGGATATTTCCTGTGAGTCATCCCCTCGACCGTGTTATCGTTAAGGTTGACATGCGTGATCTCGCACTCGGAGCGCACGCTTTCCGGGTCCACCGCGAAGTTGTGATTCTGCGATGTAATCTCCACTTGGCGGGTGTCGAGTCTCCGCACAGGGTGATTCGCGCCGTGGTGGCCGAACGTCAGCTTGTACGTTCTTCCGCCGAGCGCGAGGCCGAGGATCTGATGACCAAGGCAAATTCCGAAAATCGGCTTCTTTCCAATGAGGTTCCGAACGCTTTCGATCACGTACGGAACGGCTTCGGGATCACCTGGTCCGTTGGAGAGAAAGACCCCGTCGGGATCGTAGGCAAGGATTTCGTCCGCGGTCGCGGTTGCCGGGAACACGCGAACGATAGCCCCCGCGTCTGCGAGAAGCCTCAGAATATTCTCTTTGATGCCGCAGTCGTACGCGGCCACCCGGAAGCGGCCTTCGGATTTTGGCGAGGGATTGTTCCACCGCCACGTGCCTTCGTCCCAGTCGTACGGATCGCGGCAGGTGACCTCGGTGACCAGGTCGAAGCCCGAAATGTCGGGATAGTCCTTCACCTTCTTGAGCAGGCTGTGCTCGTCGTGGTCGATGGTGGAGATGATCCCTCTCTTGGCGCCGGTTTCTCGGAGGTTGCGGGTGAGCTTTCTGGTGTCGATGCCGTGGATTCCGGGGATGTCATGTTTCTTAAGGAATTCCCCGAGGGGCTGCCGCGTCCGCCAATTGCTCGGATGGGGGCAGTATTCCTTGACCACGAAGCCGGCCAAATACGGCAGGACCGATTCGTTGTCCTCGAAGTTGATTCCCGTGTTGCCTATGTGAGGATAGGTCATGGTGACGATTTGCCCGCGGTACGACGGATCGGTGAGTATTTCCTGATAGCCGGTGATGGCGGTGTTGAAAACCACTTCGCCGATGCGCTCGCCTTCCGCACCCATCGAAGTGCCGCGGAAAACGGTGCCGTCCTCGAGCACGAGCGTAGCTCTCATAGATGTTCCTTCACGAAAGCCCTGAGTCGTTGGAGTCCTTCGTCGATTCGGGGGTCCGGCGCGGTCATGGAAATCCTGAAGTAGCTCTCGCCGCTCGGCCCATATCCGACGCCGGGCGTCACCGAGAGACCGATCTTTTCAAGCAAATCTGCGCAGAACTGCACTGATGACTGATAAGGCTCCGGTATCTCAACCCAAAAATAGTAACTTGCCCGCGGCAACTGGAACGTGAAGCCCAGATCCGAGAGCACCGCGGCGATCCTATCTCGCCGATTCTTGAATAACATAGTACGTTCCGCATGGAAAGCCAGAGCATCGGGGTGTGCCAGCGCCCTGGCCGCAGTCCTTTGGATCGCCATGAACACACCCGAGTCGAAGTTGGACTTGAGCGTGAGAAACGCGTCGATCAGCGTCTTGCCGCCGGCGACAAAACCTATCCGCCATCCGGTCATATTAAAGGTCTTGGAGAAGGAGTGGATCTCGATGGCGGTTTCTTTGGCGCCTTCGACGCTCATGATGCTGATGGGCCGGTCCTCCTCCTCGAAGTAGACTTCCGAGTACGCATTGTCTGCGAGGATGACGATACTGTGCTTCCGGGCGAACGCGACGAGGCGCTCGAAGAAACCGCGGTTAGCGACGGCCGCGGTCGGATTGTTCGGGTAGTTGATGAACATAATGCGGGCCTTGTCGGCCACCGCGGGATCGATCGCGTCAAGGTCCGGGAGGAAGCCCGTTTCTGCGCGCAAGGGCACGTATGAGACCTGCCCGCCTGCGAAACCTACTGCGACTTGATAGACCGGGTACCCAGGGTCAGTGACGAGGGCGCAGTCTCCTGGATCGAGAAACACGAACGGGAGATGCGACACCGCATCCTTTGAGCCGATGACGGCCTTGATCTCGGACGCGGGGTCCAGTTCCACTCCGAAGCGCGATCCAAACCATGCCGCCACGCCGGCGCGGAAGTCGGGCTCGCCTTTATAGCTCGGATAGACGTGGTTGTATGGCTTGTGAATCTCTTCGTTCATGATATCCAGGACGAAGTCCGGCGTTGGACGGTCCGGATCGCCGATCGCGAGGGAAATCACGTCGACGCCGCGCTCCTCGACCGCTTTGCGCTTCTCGTCAATAAGGTGGAATAAATATGGGGGCGTATCGATCACCCTCTTGGACAATGTCATATGCTTCCTCCGCGGGTGACGCTCGTTCAAGGAGCCGCAGTCGATTTCTCGCTCGCACGAAAACGGCCGCGGCCGCGTTAGCTCTTGCACGACGGAGAAGATTAAAGACTTTGCAGTGAGAATTCAACACAAACCCGCTTCGGACGCGAGGGACGGCCCAAGAAACATTCGGCGCTCCTGGGGCGCTTCTGCGGAACAAAAGCACGGATTGGTCGAAGGCTGAACTTCTTGACTTTGGAAGAGAATTTCCTGTATTTTCAGGTGCAATTGTCGTGGGAGAAAAAACTTTCCTCGTGCCCATTTCCCCTGAAACTATTTTGATAGGTTTGTGTCTGAATATCGTGAGTTTGGTAATGACTTCGGCGTCTGCTTCTGCGGACAATGAAGATGCCGAACTTGTACGCCAATGTACGCAAGGGAGTCGTGAGGCTTTCGATTCCCTTGTGGAAAAGTATTACAAGAAGATCTATAACCTCGCGTACCGGTTCGTCGGAGACCCGGAGGAGGCAAACGATCTGGCGCAAGAAATCTTTGCGGCCGCTTATCAGAACCTGAAGAAATTTCGAGGTGACGCGAAGTTTTCCACGTGGCTGTTTCAGATTGCGAGCAACAGAGGGAAGAATCGGTTTAAGTACCTCAAGCGACGTGGATATTTCGTCAACAGAGGAAAGGGTGAGAGCGATTTCGACAAAGAGTCGGGAACCAGGGATATTCCCGATTACTCACAAAACCCGGAAACCGTCCTTGCCGGCCGACAAATTCAGAAGATCGTGCAGGACGCAATTGACGAGCTTGAACCCGATCACAAAGAGATTGTCATTTTGAGAGACATCGAAGGGTTTTCATACGATGAAATAGCCCGGATGTTGAATCTTCCGGAAGGAACAACCAAGTCTCGTCTCCATCGGGCGAGAATGGTGGTGAAAGAAAAACTGAAGAAGGTCCTGTCATGAAGTCTTGCCGTGATTTCACAGATCTGTTCGTAGAGATGCATGAGAATCGGGCGGACACCGCGACCCGACAGATTTTTGCGGAGCATATGCAAGCCTGTCCGGGGTGTCGTGAGGACTTCAAGTGGTACGGCGTCACGGTTCAGGCCCTCAACACCATGGAAAGGGTCCAGCCGCCGCGTGAATTCATGGTCCAGCTCGGAGCCAGACTCGATAAGCTTGACTCACCTTCTCTGTTCGACTACTTCCGCACCTTTTTCTCACCAGGTTCAGCTATTCCCATACCGGTGGGCGTCACGGCTCTGCTGGCAATCGCAGTCACGGGCCTGATGCTCTATAATCAGTCAGTCAGTAGTTTCTTCCCGTGGGCGAATTACGATTACTCGGCGTCGCGAACCGATGGCGGCGCGGCGGTTGCGGCGCAGATGCCGGCGCCGGGCCCGGCGGAGCATCGGACTAAGGGCCTACAAGGCCACGGTCCTGTCGCCGCCCTCGAACCCGCCCCAGTGTCCTCGCCTGCTACTTCGATCCCCGGTTCCCTAGCACAAAGCACCCCAATCACTCCTGAAAGAACTGAAGCGGTCTCCTTCATGCCGACCCTCGCTGACCGGATCGGTGCGGATAACCTCACGGTTGAGAGTGCGAGCATCCCTAGCGCGGTTGAATCAGTTGAAAGGATCCTACCGAATTTGGGCGGCCGCCTTGTGGAGATGAAGCCGTTCGACGGGAATCGAGAAGTGCTCATGCGAGTGATGATCCCGTCCAATGCGTACGGAGACCTTACCACGAGCCTCATCAACCACGGCGCGGTTCAAGTGGGCGCGGGCTCGGGCGTAACACCCCCGACGAAAGCAACGGAAACCGACGGAAAGCAGGTGTTCCTCTATATCCGATTTCAGCGTACCAGGTGAGCCTCCTCTCGATCTCGCCGGCACGGGATCGCGCCGTTGGATGGCGGCACATTTGATCTCGGCCGGCGGAGCCGTCTTCAGGCCCCCTATTTCTGGGGGACAACAATTCGTTGACATCACGGATTTCGCGATTCAAGATCCTTGACGTGCCCTGCAATTGACGGAAAGGAACCTCGTTGAAATTCGGCATCATTGGTCTCCCGGGGAGTGGCAAGTCCACTGTGTTCCGTGCACTGAGCGGCGGAGTGGACCTTCCTGAGCACAAGAGCCTCCTGGAACCGGCTCTGGGAGTAGTCACGGTAGACGATCTTCGCTTGCAGTTCCTCGCGGATCATTACAAAACAAAGAAGCTCACTCCTGTTCATGTAGAGTACTTGGACTTTCCCGCGTTCTCGACGGAAGGGAAAGCCGGCCAAGGGATCAGCGATCGCTTACTCACTCACATCAGACCGGTTGACGCGGTAATCCAGTGTATTCGGTTCTTTGACTCGCCGGCACTCGGGCGTGCCGAGCCGCTCAAGGACCTGGACCTCGTTGAGGAGGACATGATCCTCTCCGACCTCGGGGTTGTCGAAAAACGGCTCGAACGTATTGCGAAGGACATGAAGAAAGGCCGCAAGGAACTCGCAGACGAGGCCGCGCTTTTGGAACAGGCGCGATCGCTGCTCGATCAGGGCAAGCCGCTGCGGGTATTCCCCGCGACGACTGAATCCGAGTTGCTGCGCGGGTTTGCCTTTCTTTCGGCAAAGCCGACGTTGTTTCTTCTCAACGCAGGAGAGGCAAAGTCTCGGTCCGAAATTGAGTCGGTGGTGCAGGATATCGGCGCCCGCGTGGGCGATCAGCCGGACACGTCCGTAGACTGGCTCTACGCTGACAACGAAGCGGAAATCGCGCGATTGGATCCGGAAGACGCGGCCGAATTCCTCAAGGAACTCAACCTCGAACGCGGCGCGAAAGAACGAATTGTCCGCACCTCTTTCGATCTGCTCAAGCTCATCGTTTTCTTCACTGCGGGTGAGAAAGAGGTCCGTGCGTGGCCTCTCAGGGACGGGGAGAGCGCCCTCAACGCGGCGGGCACTGTTCATTCGGACATGAAAAGGGGTTTTATCCGCGCAGAAGTGGTAGCCTTCGAGGACTTCAAAGAGGCGGGCTCATTGAACGAAGCACAGAAGGCGGGCAAGACGCGTCTTGAAGGCAAGGAATACCGCGTCAACGACGGGGATGTGATCCTGTTCAGGTTTAATGTTTGACGGTAATGGGCCGCCAGTGCGCAAGCCGAAAATAAGAATCGGCAAGAAGGCTGTGGTCTCGGACATCCGTGCGGGTGTTGACGACACGGGGTTGATGCGCGCCTATGGCCTTTCCGCGCGCGGCCTTGAAAAACTCTACGCAAAGCTCGTAGCCGCGGATCTGCTTTCTCAAACCGAACTCGACCAACGCTCGCTGCGTTCTCAGCGCTCCCACATCGTGGAACTCGTCAATCCGCCCGAATCACCTCTTCCCAAAGCGTTCATCTCTACTTCAGACGCAGTCGCGGATATTCGCGCGGGTATGAGCGATACCGAGCTCATGGAGAAGCACAACTTATCCGCGCGCGGCCTCGAAAACCTGCTGCGAAAGTTGTCGGATTCGGGCGCCTTGAACCGATCGGAAATCTCGTCTCGGAGGACTTCGGGAAGAAAACCGGTGGAAGACCCGACAAATGGGGAGGATTTTCCCGAGGACGATGATTCGGACAGCAAATCGCGCTTGGGGCGCATTATCGATCGGTACCGAACGTACATTGCGGCCGTCGCCGGGGCTGTTGGCGGAATGGCGTTCCTTTGGACTGTCCTGGTCTTGGTGTACGGGATCGGTCTTCCGACTCGAGACGCTCGGAGCGAACTCGAGGCTACCGTAAAGGCGCTCCACCAACAGACGGGCGAGGTGATCGCCATCCTGGAAGATATCATCCGCCATCCGCTTGTCCCTGAGCGCTCCGGAATGGTCTCCAGCGAAGCACTTGCCGGCGAATACCAACAATGCCTTGAGAATTGCGAAAGGACCCTTCCCGGACCTGACGACATGGATAAGATTCTGATTCTCAACTGCAAGAAAGCGTGTATCGGGAAGTTCTCCAATCGGGCCAAAAAGATACGGGAACGTTTTTACTAAACTGTGCAGTAAATGTGATACCGGTTCGCTTTCGAACGAGTGACATTGGCGGTATCCAAAATCCCCCCTATCCCCTCTTTGCGAAAGGGGGGGACTCTTATTCCCCCCTTGATAAAGGGGGGTTAGGGGGGATTTTCTCGCACGGAATCCCATGTGGGAGAGTGATGCCAATGTTACCTATATGATGGCGGATTAGGGTGAGGCATTTGTTCAGGTTTCGGGCCTTGAGATGCGCGCTGCGTCCACGGTACCTCGACTGGCTTCGCTCTTGACATTGCTGACTTCATCGTCTAGAGTTGCTATTGTACATAATATCTTGACTTTTGCCGAGTTTGAGACAACAATATCAGCCGGTTGTGGTGTGCCTATTAAGTCGTATATCATGGCCGGATGATGGTGGCGCTCCTTTGAACGATTCAGCCTTCGTATCCAAGATCGCTGCGTTTTTCGTCGCATTCGTCGCACTCGCGGCCTGGCCCGCGGCAGCGCTTGAGCCGGTCTACACCGAGAGCCTCTTCCAGGAACTTGTCGGAAATGCCGCCCGACGCTCGTCTGGGGGCGTGAAGCCGGCTGCCGTCGTGACCTATGCCCCGCTGACCGGTCCTACGCGCTCGGGCGCTGTGACCCCAGTCAAAATGCTGCCCGCTGCCAGCCCCGCCAGCGTCCGTCCGACTGTCCGCCCTGCCGCTCCCGTCAGCGATTTTCCCCGCGAGTTTGGCAGAGTCGACTCGCGCAAATTGGGTGTGCACGATAAGCGTGCAGATCGAACGCCCCCCCACGTTCAACCAGTCACCGGGCCGATTGAAAGGGTTATGGCGCTCGTTCCTGCCCGTGCCGGAGCCGCCTCACCCGCCCCACGCGCGCCCCAGGTGAAGGCGAAAGCGTTATATTGTCTGGACTGCTCCTCAAATCAGGTCGTGCTTGCCCGGAACGTGTCTGAGCCGCTCCCGATCGCGAGCATTACGAAGCTCCTGACAGCGATGGTGGTGATCGACGAGATGAAGCTGGACACGGTCATCACCGTTCCGGACGATATCAAGCTGGTGCCTAAGCACAGGGTGGGCATCCGGGGCGGAGATCGCCTCACAGTGCGCGACCTGCTGCATGGAATGCTCATCGAGTCAGGAAACGACTGCGCCGAAGCGCTTGCCCGTGCCTACCCCAAAGGCGGGATCAACGCGTTCATGAAGGCCATGAACCGCAAGGCCGCGGCTATGGGCGCGGGAAAAACCGTTGTCTTCACGCCGAGCGGTCTGGACAAGCAGTTCGTGGTGGGAATCAAAGGAGGCAGAACGCTCGCCGCGCACAAGGCCAATACCGCAAGCGCGGAGGACGTGGCCCTGATAGCGCGTCATGCCTTCAAATATCCGTTGATTCGTACCATCAGCAGTATGAAGACCCATACCATGACTGCGCGTAACGCCACGCCTCGGGAATATGTCCTGAGATCCAATGACAAGCTCCTCGACAGACCGGTGGCGCTGGTGGGAGCCAAGACAGGCTTCACCAACCTTGCCGGAAAGTGCATCGTTGCTCTTTTCAACGACGAGAAGAAAGCGAAAGAATACGTTGTCGTCGTCCTCAATAGCCCCACTCATTTCAAGACCGCAGAAAAAGTCTATCGCTGGGTTTCCGGCACGCTTTAAGCATTCGATTTCATCAGTTCAGTCATGTATTTCGGGCCGCAACGGTGGGACAGGCGTCCCGCCTGTCTCCTATCGGATGAAACTCCATCAACCAGGACAGGCAAGATGCCTATTTCACCATCTCCGTCGGACAGCGTTACGTATGGCGATTGCCAGAATTTGCGTCCGATTGCCTCGGGACCACCTTGATATTGGTGGGAGCCGGCCTCCGTGCCGGCTCATTATGATTTAACAAATCAAATACTTCGGCCCGGCAGAGACGCCGGGCCCTACCAATTTAGCGAAGTGCAGCAGCTGCATAGGTCGAATGCATTGGCTACTCCTATGGTTTCAATGCCCAAGCAATCTCGGCCACCGCGCTCAATACGCCTTGATCAACTCAACCACCGCATCCGGAGAAAACGTCCGTACGTTTGCCTCGATCCGTTGGAGATGCGTTAGCACCTCGCCTTTTCCGATTCCGGGGGGCGCGTACGTAGCGAACATCACGCGCCGAGTGGCGGGCGTGATCCGGGATCGCCGGTCAGGCCCATATATGACGCTGGATATCACCCCTTCGATGTCGGCCATGAACATGTCGCCGGCCTTCAGCACCTGCTCCTCTCCATTAATCCGTGTGTAAGTCTCGTCGCCATGCGCGACGCGCAGCGTTACCGGCAGCCGCAGCGCGTCGACATCGTGGCCTGCGGTGAGGAGCATATCCTCCAGCTCTGCCATGAACATCGCCTCCACGAGCGCTGACACCACCGGGATCGACTTGCCCTTGAACATGACGGATTCGAGCTGCTGAAGAACGTGGTAGCTCTTCTTGAAGCGCTTGTAGTAGTCCTTGTATGCGAGGATCGTTCGGTCCGCCCTCAGTCGCGCTGCATTCTCGAAACGATTCCTCAAGCGGTCCTCTAACTCGGTCTTAATTCGATTGAGTTCGGGATGACTCGGTTGATTGGTGACACCGCTCATCACCAGGATGCCGGCAGATGCATCGGAATACGTGCTTATCCACTCATCGGAAACAACAAACATCGTAATTCCTCCCAGCGAAGCCGTCTGGACCGATGCGCGTCCGAAGATACGATCTGCGCGAGCGGACGGGGCATACGGCCAAAGCCTGTGATTTAAGGGGATTTGATGTGGCGCAGGCTTTCCAGCCTGCGGCTCATTTGCCTGAAAAATCGGCAGGCTGGAAAGCCTGCCCCACACTGGAAATTCAAGACCGAATTCTTAAGTCACCGACATTGGGGGCATACGGCCGCCCCATATTTCGACAGCGCATCGGTATTATTACCGTATGCGGAAGGACGGCGGGTCCACACGGGGCTCGTCCTTCCGGCGGAAAAGCATGTAGGTCCCCCACTTGAGCAATCCGAACAGTCCGAGTACAAGCAAGCCCAAGGTGAAAACCGAATCCCCGAATATCAGCCAGATCCGCGTCTTTCGGATGGCCAGAGCGAGGATGAAGGTGACGGCGATCACCACCATCAGACCGGAAAGACGATCGAATCCCGGCACGTCGTCGAAGCTGACGCGCTTGGAAACCAGAACCAGCGTAACGGTCATCGAGATGACAGGGAGAATGGAGATGAACAGGTTAACGTCCAGGAGGTCATGCCGGGTAAAGAAGAGGAGATAGCCCGTGAATACCGCGGCAAAGATTCCCGGCACGCACGCGAGGTACACGATCGCGCTGTAAACATAATGCCATGGTGAAAACCCGCCGCGCTCCGATCCGTGCACGAAGCCCACAAGCCAAGAGAATGCCGGTAACGCTACGAAGAATGCCGCGATCTGCCACGTGTATCCGTCAGCAAGCAGAGCCAGTTCTCGCGCGGTCATGGAAGCTCCCAATGGTCAAGAATTCCTTCGCGGCATGATGCCGCGGAGCACCGCCTTCCGATTCTCGAAACGCATAGTGGGGCCAGCCTCCGCGCCGGTCCTGGACTAACGGCCGGCAGAGACGCCGGCCCCACTAGGAGATCGATCCAGCAATGCCTCTACGTGGTCGTCAGCGACGGACTTGGGTAGGGGCGGGTCTGAGACCCGCCCCTACGAGGCAAATCGCGTTGTTCAATACCTCACCTTAGCTTTGGCAAGCTGGCAAGCTACTTACGAAACGCCCTACCAGGTACGCGACGGCGCAAATACGGTCAGGTATTCCGGACGGTTGGTGGGACAGGCATCTTGCCTGTCATCCATTTTCGGACACGCGGGACGCCTGTCCCACCAGGCATTTCCGCGATGCGTAACCGAACCAATGAAATGGAGCACCAAGCCAACAATGGGTAGATTCGTCAGGAGGATACTACAGCGTTGCGGGGAGGCTCAAGCGTCGAACACGCCGCGGACCTGGAAAATGAGTTGGGCGAAGAGGACTCGTGTCAGACCTCTCCGCCCGTACCTTTCCCACATGCGTGAGCCCGTTGCGGGACGGAAGGAAGGGTGGTGTTGGGGTGGTTGCCGCTATGGCTGTCGTTTATCTTAACGGGAACTCTGCACCACCGGCCGGCTAGGCTTGGCCGACCATGTCGGTGTTCGGACGAGGGCCATTGCTGTCCAGCTTGATCTCCTCGATGATCGAGGCGATTTCCGCGTGAAGGATCTCAAGCTGCCAGTTGAAGTAGATGTCCTCGCCAAAGTCCCGGAGAAGTTGCTTTTGCGCGTTGATGTAGTCTCGCGGAGACACGGCTCCCGAAAAGACGTGGATCGGGTTAATGAGGGTTGCGATGATCTCTTCCTGGCTGTCGATGGTCTTTTCGAATCGTTCGCTCTGTTGGCTCATCCTGATTCCCTTTTTGTTTTTCATGCACAATGGTTACGCAAAGGTAATGCCAAGTGTGGCAACCAATATAAAAGAGAAACGATTCCAACGACATACCCCTCAGAATTCCGCAACGCCCGGCGCGCCGAACTGTCCGAAATCGGACATGTGCGGGTGGTTTTCCCTCACTAACCACACGTTTTTGCTTCAAGATACCGCACTGTTCGGAATCGGACACCCCGGTCGGATTCCGCGCGGCCTCCTGAGCCTTTGTTTTTTTGACGCGCATACCTGTGCGATCTATAATGACCACATCGTACCGAAAAAGTTCGACGCACTATGAAAAAAGATCGCATTGCACCCGGTGAAGGGCCGTTCCGCGAGCATCTGCAGCTCTTTTACGGAGACGAATTCCTCGTGAAAGAGCAAGTGCGCGCCCTCGTGTCGGATGTCCTCTCCGATGAGGAACGCGCAACGAATTTCATCGTACTGGATGGCGCGAACCTCGACACCGGCGCGCTCGCTGTCCACCTATCAACACCGTCGCTCTTCGGAGGCCGCCGCGTGGTGCTCGTGGAGCAGACCACGCTGTTCATCGGAAAGGTAGACCGAGATAAGCTTGTGGACAAAGCGGTCGCACATTGGAAAGCCAACGACCGCAAAGCCGCGATGCGCGTGTTCGGACAACTGCTCGGCATCGCGGGCCTCAGCTCAGGTGACCTGGCGTCAGGGCACGAGTGGCTTGGTGAACTCTACCCGGATCCGGCTGCCGCCCGAGATTCCGAGATACTAATCAAAATCGCTCGCTCGTTCGTCGAATCGGGAGAGCGCGTCGGATCAGCAGGTGACGAAGCCGCGGTCGAGGAATTGATCGATACCGCGCCGGCAGAAGATGTGGTGCTTATATTTACAGCGCCCGCGGTGGACAAGCGAAAGAAGATCTTCAAGACGATCGAGAAGCGCGGTCGCGTTGTGGAGTGCTCGGTCCGTGAAGAGAAGTGGGGAGCGGGAATGGACCGCGCCTTCTTCGAGGAGCGCGTACGGCAGGCCCTTGAGCGAGCCGGCAAAACCATCGGCCATCAGGGGCTCGACACCATGTACGCGCGCGCGGGCAAGGAAATGCGCCGCCTCCACAGCGAAGTGGAAAAGCTCATCGGGTACATGGGAGACCGTACGGAGATCACGGACGCGGACGTCCAAGCGGTATTCACGAACTTTCACGAGGCAGCGTTCTATGAAATCAACCGAGTGGTGCGGAGCGCAGACATCAAGAAATGTCTGCCCGCGCTCCACGAAAACCTGAAGATCGTCGATCATCCGCTCCAGACGCTGGGCATGATCGCCAACGAATTCCGGCGGCTCATGGCCGCGCGGGAATTGCTCTTCACGGTATTTCGAAAGCGCTGGAAATCCGCCATGACCTACCAGCAGTTCGTCGCCGTTGCCAAGCAGGTTCGGGACGAACACCCGGAACTGATCTCAAAAGGGAAGTTCAGCCTGCTGGCCATGAAGGATTATCCGCTCTATTTGTTCTTGAAAGACGCTCAGAAGTTCGACATGGAGCGGCTTACCGCGATCATGGAAGCGCTCCTGGATGCGGATATTCTCCTGAAGTCCACTCGGGTGGGGGGAGCCGCGCCGGAAATTGTCATGGAGCAGCTCCTTATGAAGATTTGCGATCCCGCTTACGCACGAAAAGGACGCATCGCGCGGGTTTCTTGAATGCAGGCCCGGTCCCATCAAAAGGATGCGAGCTTCCCGCTCTTCTGGGAGCGGATCGATCGCCAACCACACCAACCGTTACTGTAGGGGCGCACGGCGTGCGCCCGGGATCGCGTGACCAATCCTGCCGATCGCCGTACTGCCCGTCTACGACACCCTTCTCACGAATAAGACCGTTGCATATTCTTATGCTTGAAAACGCCTGCTCAGTGTCCGTGCTCGTGGGCTTCGGTCTCATGGCCCGGATGAGGATGTTCGTGCGCGCCGTGCTCACCGCTGTGATCGTGCATATGCTCGCTATGATCCTCGGGATGATCGTGGGCATGTTTGTGCTCGTGAAGATGTTCATGACCGTGAGAGTGAGCATGCTCGTGAGAATGCGATTCGCCGCCGTGTGCGTGTTCGTGCACATGGACGTGCGCGTGCGTATGGTCATGCAAATGTGCATGTTCATGGTCGCCGTGCATGGGTCACCTCCTGTGGTTTGCGGGCTGGTGTCTCGGGCACCCACAACAACGATAAGCGCCGCACCACGGCACGTCAAGCACTTGCTACCATTAGAGAATTCGGTGTCATATTCGACGCGCCTTTCTGAAAAAACGTTGCACAAAGTAGCATCAATTCATGGATTGAACGCGCCTGTGATACCGATGCGCCTTTAAATGAGTATTATGGCACGACCCACAGACACCTGATGCCGAACAATAAAATCCCCCCTAACCCCCCTTTATCAAAGGGGGGAATGCGGGTCCTTCCTTTTCGTAAAAGGGGGACAGGGGGGATTTTGGACGTTGCAGATGTCACTCGTTTGAACGGACATCGGTAGCAGTCTCTTCCGTGCGTTGTCTCGCTTGATGCCCTGCGCCCCCCTATTGCTCAACGGTGCGCTTTCCTGTAACAAACCTGATCGCTGCCCGAAGCTTGTCAGGGTAGCATCGCCGACGGCGCTATTGCAGGAGGGTTTCCCGCAACGGATGCCGCCACGGCCAGGCGACGGAGCAGGATGCGAGACCAGGGATTTCTCAGCGACGAATTGCTTGTGAAGGAGGCTCGGGACGGCTCCGAGGCCCACTTCAACGCACTGGTGGACCGCTACACGGGTCTCGTGTATCGAGTCGCGTTCTCCGTGACAGGCAATGCGCATGAGGCTGAAGATGTCGTCCAGGAGACATTTCTCAGGGTCTTTCGAAACCTCGACGCGTTCGACTCCTCGAAAGCCGCGTTCAAGACATGGCTTCTTGCCATATGCCGCAACCAAAGCATCAATGTGTTGGCGCAACTCAGGCGGAAGGCTGCGAGGTTCTTGACACGGCCCCAATTCGCCGAAGACCGCGGAAACGCGGAGGAAGAGGATTTTCCGCACGACCAGCCGGACGCGGAGGCGGTGCTGCTATCCAAAGAACAAACACAGCTCGTGCACAAAGCCCTCACGAAGCTCCCCGAAAAGCAGCGCACCGCTCTCATGCTCAAGGCGGTGGAGGGCTTGAGCTATGCCGAGATTGCCCAGATTTTGAAGACGTCGGCTTCTGCGGTAGAATCGCTCATCTATCGGGCGCGCTCGAAAATCTTGGAAGAAGTGAAACGATGAAGTGAATTCCGTCGCGGGATTCGCTCCCGCGGACGGTATAGGTACACGGAGGCACAGGCCATGAACTGCGAGCATTACCGAAAGCAATTGTCGAAACAAGTCGACAGAGACCTCGACGCCGCGCTGACCGAGGAGCTTGAAAAACACCTCGCCTCGTGTCCGGGATGCCGTTCGTTCAGAGATGGTATGGAAGTGCTTGGCCGCGAACTCCAGGCTGTGAGTGAGCGTAAACCGCCCACCGGCCTCGCGGAGCGCGTCAAGGAGCGCGTCGCGCGTGAGCGGCGACGCGAGCGCGTGCTGTTGCCTGCATGGACGCGGGCGCCTCTCGTTGCGATGATCACGCTGGCCGCCGTGGGCCTCGGCAATCTGGCTGGGCGCAGCATCGGCACCATGCTCAGCTCGAATGGCTCCGACGACTCGGTGGAATACACGCTGACGGCCCAAGCGCCCTCGTTCGCCGATGTGCTGTCGGACAACGGGAGCGAGGAGAACGGCCAATGAAAAGCGCGGTTCTCACAGGACTTTTCATTTTTTCAATTGTCCTGAATGCCGCTGTCGCCGGTACGCTCTTGTGGCATTTTTGGTGGCACGCTCCGCCCCCTCCGATCGAGCAGTGGGTGAAGCCCGCCCCCGACCAAGCTGATCTCGAGCAAATGCGCCGCAGGTTGGCCAAAGAATGGCGCCGCAGCATGATGCAGAACCGGCCGACGTTTTTCCAGAAGCACAGGGAGATCCTTGACATCATTGCACGAGATCCCGGCAATCCACAAGCCGCTGACAAAGTGATCGACGAATTGGTCGCGCTGCACGCGGACACTGAGCGCAAGGCCGTCGCGCGGTTGAGCAAGATCGTCGCAGAACTGCCGGAGGACAAGCGCGTGGCGTTCATAACCTATCTGAAAGATCGCAGATGCGGACCAATGGGTATGGGAATGGGACCGGGTCCGAAGCATCGAGGCCGACCCGATTTCGGCCCGCCACCTCCGCCAATGGATCGCGAGCCTGGCCCTCCACCAAGGCCTCCCGAATGATCGGCGCCGCGTCCTTATGTCGGTTGCCGAAATCAGTCCTTGTTGGCTTGACTCCAACTCATCACGAATTCTTGCATGGGTGCCACTGCTGGCTTGCCCAGCAGTGCCCTATCAAAAACACTGCTGGGCAAGCCAGCAGTGGCACCCGCTCCATCAAGGCCGACGTCTGTTTGAACTCCGCGGTGAGTAGCATCGTTTCTCTAAGAGACAGTACGGCCTTCCATTTTGATACTCCTTACAGACGGGGAAGTCGTCCTGTCCGGGCGGGGTTCCCTCGTTTTGGTTTCAGAGCCGGAGAAAATTCCGCGGGATTTGTCTTTCTCGACGGTAGTGCATGACAGGAAGCCAAAACCACTTCACGAAAGGAGATTCCTGACATGACAAAAAGACATCTCTTCGTTGCAGCCGCGTCGGTGATGGTTCTCGCAATCGCGGTGTTCGCTTATGCGGAGAAAGGACCGGGCCCCGGTGGTCCCGGCGGCCGCGGACCCTGGATGAGCCAACTGACCCCGGAACAGCAGGAGAAGATGAGCGCGTTGCGCCTTGATTTCCTCAAGAAGACCGAGCCGCTGCGGGCGGAGATGGGCAAGAAGCGCATCGAGCTGCTGGAGATAACCTCCAAGGCCACTCCCGATAGGGCAGCTCTCGAGCAGAAGATTGACGAGATGCAGGCGATCAAGGACAAGATGAAGACCGAGCGCCGCGCTCTCGGTAAGCAGATCAGAGCGCTGCTGACTCCGGAACAGCTCAAGAAGGCGGGACCAATGCTCGGCATGGGTCACGGCGGCGGATTTGGCCACCACGGTCGCGGTCCTGGCGGTCGCGGATGCGGCATGGGCCCCGGTGGTATGGGTGGCGGCCCGGGCGGAGTCTGATTCCATTGTCCTTTGGGTGGAGTAACTTTGGTGGGCGGGCCATATGCCTCCGTAGCGTAGTTAGGCCTGCCGTCCGAAGCGGATGCGGCATGTGGCCGCCTCCCGACTTCGCCTGAACTCGGTGCAGACTGGAGAAGTATATAGCCTAACCCGGCCGGGGGGCCTGATTTCTGACCGACCTGCCTCCCGGCACCCTCCCCTCCGTTCACGAACATCACCGAATTGAGTCCCGGAGAGCACGACCCGACGAATAGGCCCTTTCGCCGGGTTTTTTCATTGACAGGGTCCCCTGTTCTCCCTATTGTTTCCCTGACCATAAGCACTACCCCGTAACAAGACCGCTTTCCTTCGCAGCCAACCCTGGTATTGGAGGATAGGTATGGCTTGTGTATCGTCCGTACGACGGTGCATGATTCGGCCTTCCCAAACCCACCCTATTCCTTTCTCTCTTTTCCCGTTCGATGACATTGCAGCCCTGAAAGGGGGTGAGAGCCGCTAGCGTCGCGGTCGAAACCGGATTTGTTATCAACTGCACAACCATATTAAAGGGGGCGTAACGATGGCTGAACCGCAAAGCGGCTCAAAGGTTGATTTTCTCAAGAATTGGGGTGACGGGCTAACGCGCTGGAGCGAGCGCTGGATTCCCGATGCCTTGGTCATCGTGTGGATCCTCAGCGTTGTCACATTCATCTTGGCGCTCATTTGGGGCAAGACGACGCCGATGGGTGCCGTGGTGGCCTGGGGTAAAGGGTTTTGGGCACTGCTGGAATTCTCCATGCAGATGTGCCTGATCATGATGACGGGCTATATATTGGCCTGTTCCCCACCGGTCAAGAAAGTGCTCGACGGCCTGTCCGCCATTCCCAATCCGGACAAACCCGCGCAGGCGATTCTCGCCATGGCGCTGTTCTCAATGACAACCGCTTGGCTCAACTGGGGCCTGAGCCTGATCGGCAGCGCGATGTTCGCCCTCTTTCTTGTCCGTCGTAACCCGAAGACCGACTACCGGCTACTCGTGGCCGCGGCGTACTTGGGCCTGGGGTGTACCTGGCATTCGGGGCTTTCGGGTTCCGCGACCTTGCTTGTGAATACACCGGACAATTTCCTGATTAAATCCAAGCTGCTCGATGCCACGATACCCACAAGCGAGACGATCTTCACGGGGTTCAACATCGTGCTGGCAATCATCATTGTGGTGGTGGTCAGCGCGCTCATGATGGCGATGCATCCCTCTGAGGAAAAAACCTACCGGGTCAAGCCGGAACTTCTCGACATGCTGAAGCTGTACGAGCCTCCCGCGCGACCTACGGGGGGCGCTTCTCCTTCCGAGTGGATGAACTGGTGGCCGGGGTTCAACATCATTGTAGCAGCAGCCGGACTCATTTGGCTGGGAGCGGAAGTGTACAAAACGGGTTTCGTGAAAGCGATCAATCTCAACAATATCAACTTGTTCTTTCTCATGTTGGGAATTTTGTTCCATTGGCGGCCGTGGTCGTTCCTCAAGGCGACTGAAGAAGCCGGAAAAGCGGTATGGGGAATTGTCATTCAGTTCCCGTTTTACGCGGGAATCTTCGGTCTCTTCAAATTTACCGCACTGGCCACCGTGGCCACCCAGGCCTTCGTGGCTATTTCTACGCCGGGAACGTACCTCTTGATCATCTATTGGTACGCAGGCCTTCTTAACTACCTGATTCCTTCAGGCGGAGGCGAGTGGGCAGTCACTGCGCCGTACCTCATCCCCGCGGCAAAAGAATTGGGCGTCAGCATTCCGAAGACGGTTGTCGCCTATGCGTGGGGAGATATGTTGACCGACATGATCCAGCCCTTCTGGGCCATTGCGATGCTGGCCGTGGCAAAGCTGCAATTCCGCGAAATCATGGGCTGGCTGCTCCTGGTCTTCTTCGTGTATTTCATCGTGACGTCGGTGGCGTTCTACATCTATCCGATGATATGACGGGAAGACGCGCGGCGAAGATCATTCGCGTCGTGCGTCTTTGATCGCAACCAAGTTGGAATTCCGGAGTAGGGGCGACCGGCAGGTCGCCCTTATTCGTTCGCTCAATGACGTTGGCGAAGGCCGCGCCGGTTGACAGCTTCGGGAGGCATCTGCTAGCATATCCGGTCTATCAAACAGCGGAAAAGGGAGAGCAGACATGGCAGACGTCGAAGGAATGGTCGGAGCGCGGGACGTGAAAGCGAGCGGCTCGCCGTCCGTGCGAGGTTTCCACCTGAAGGGGTGTGAACATCTCGACTGGGGAATGAAGAACAGACTCTCCCGTATCATCAAGCCCGATACCGGTCGCACGGTGATGCTTGCAGTGGACCACGGATACTTCCAAGGCCCCACATCGGGGCTGGAAGTTATGGAAGACACGTTGCGACCGCTCGTCGAGCACGCGGATTGTCTTATGCTGACTCGCGGCATCCTGCGCACGTCGGTGCCTCCGGGCAGCCAGACCCCCATAGTGCTGCGCGTATCGGGGGGCAATAGCGTCATCGGCGACGACCTTTCCAACGAGACGTGGAACGTGACGCCCGAGGACTGTATGCGCCTGAATGTTGCAGGCATGGCCTTCTCCATCTACATAGGCGGCAAGTACGAGCACCAAACGCTTGCGGCTTTCTCCGAACTCATCGACGCGGGTTATCAATCGGGAATTCCGGTGCTCGCGGTCACAGCGGTAGGCCGGGAAATGGCGCGCGACGCGCGGTATCTCAGCTTGTCGTCAAGGTTGGCCGCGGAAATGGGCGCGAACTTAGTCAAGACATACTACTGCGAGAACTTCGAGCGCGTTACCACCACGTGCCCGGTACCGATCGTGATGGCCGGCGGGAAGAAGCTCCCCGAACTTGAGGCGCTTACCATGGCGTACCGGGCGGTGAGCGAAGGTGCAGTCGGTGTGGATATGGGCCGCAATATTTTCCAGTCGGATTGCCCTGTCGGAATGATCAAGGCCGTCAAGGCAGTGGTCCATCAGAGTGAAAAGCCTGAGATCGCTCTCAAGATCTACGAGGAAGAGAAGCGCACCGCCAAGGTCGCCTGATCGCGACCGGATTTCTCATAGGAGCCTCGTCCATGCGTGTGGCCATGTATTATTCCAACAAGGACGTCAGAATTGAAGCACTGGACGTTCCTCAAATCGGTCCGGACGAGCTGCTCGTGAAGATCTGGGCCAGCGGCGTGTGCGGCAGCGACGTGTTGGAGTGGTATCGCCTGCCAAAGGCGCCGCGCGTCCTCGGCCATGAGATCGCCGGCGAAATCGTCGAAATCGGCAAGGACGTGCAGGGGTGGAAGGTCGGCGATCGAGTCTTCGTCTCGCACCATGTTCCGTGCAACATGTGCCGTTATTGCCTCGCCGACCACCACGCGGTCTGCGACACGCTGAAGAGCACCAACTTCGACCCGGGCGGCTTCTGCGAATATGTCAGAGTGCCTGCCATCAACGTCCGCCACGGAGTGTTCGCGCTACCCGACTCCATGAGCTACGACGAGGCGGTATTTATCGAGCCGCTCGCGTGCATCTATCGGGGTCAGCACAACGCAGGCTGGAAGCCCGGTAGGCGAGTGGTTGTCGTAGGCAGCGGCATTGCGGGATTGATGCACATCCAGCTCGCCCGGATCGCGGGCGCTTCCCGCGTGATCGCGGTGGATATCAACAAACATCGACTTGAAGCTGCGGCTCGGTTCGGAGCAGACGTGGTCCTCGAAGCCGGGGATGACCTGCCGGACCGCTTAGCCGCGGCCAACGACGGCCGCCTCGCAGACTTGCTCATCATGTGTACGGGCGCGAGACCCGCGCTTGCCCAGGCGTTTTACCTGGTTGACCGCGGAGGAACGCTTCTCTTTTTCGCGCCGGCCGATCCGGACGCGCGGGTCGAGATGCCGTTCAATCATTGGTGGTGGCAGGAGGTCACCATTACCTCCACATACGCCGGAAGCCCGCGAGACATCCGTGCCGCGATCGAACTCATCGGATCGGGCCGCCTCAATGTGCAGGACATGATCACGCATCGCCTGCCTTTGGACAGGACAGGCGAAGGCTTCAGACTTGTCGCGGAAGCCGGTCCGTCAATCAAAGTTATTATCGAGCCTCAGAAGTGAACACACCGGCTGGTACCCATTCCTTCACCCCGCGGGAAGAGATCGACGCTCGTATCGCCAAGCTCCAGGCCGAAATGGTCAAAGAGGGGCTCGACGGCGCTCTCATCATCCAGAAAACAGACCTGTTCTATTTGTCAGGTACCGCGCAGGATGCGCACCTGTTCGTGCCGATTGAAGGCGCGCCGCGGCTCATGGTGCGACAGAGTTACGAGCGCGCGGTACAGGATTCACCACTGGACCGCATTTCCGAGGTTGCCCGGCTGACAGACGTGAAGTCGGGCGTTCTTGAGTCGTGCGCACTCGAGCTGCGTGTTCTCGGCATGGAGCTCGACGTCCTACCAGCGAACAACTGCCGCGCGTACGAGGCGCTCTTCCCCGAGGCGCAAATCGTTGACGTATCACCGCTCGTGAGACGCGTCCGTATGGTCAAGTCCGCGTACGAGATGGGGCTCATCCGGGAAGCAGGCCGGCTCAGCGACGGGATGTATGCGGAGGTGAAGAACCTCCTTCGTGAAGGTATGACCGAGATTGAGTTCGCTGGGCTTATCGAGCTCCACTACAGGCGCCACGGTCACCAGGGCCCGGTGCGGCTGAGAAGTTTCAATCAGGATGTATTCTACGGCCATGTTATGGCAGGCCCAAATCTGGCCGTACCGAGTTGTACGGTAGGCCCGACCGGCGGGATGGGCCCTAATCCGTCCTACCCGCAGGGGCCGGGATACCGACCCATCAGACGTCACGAACCGATCGGCATCGACTACGCCGCGGTTGCAGATAGTTACATGATCGATCTGACAAGGATATTCTTTATCGGCGAGCCGCCGGAGAAGTTCCTTCGCATTCACGAAGTAGCCGTCGCTATTCAGCGGGCTCTGGTTGAAAAGACCAAGCCCGGAACCCGAGCGGAAGAGCTTTACGACATAGCAGTGATGATGGCGCGGGAAGCCGGTCTTGAAGACGGTTTTCTCGGGTGGCCTCGTTCTGTGCCCTTTGTGGGCCACGGGTTCGGTCTGGAACTCGATGAATTTCCTGTGATCGGCCGGAAATCGCCGTTTGTTCTGGAGACCGGCATGGTGGTTGCGTACGAGCCGAAGTTCATCATTCCCGGCGAAGGGATGATCGGGATCGAGAATTCGTACTATGTCACCGAGGACGGTGCGGAACGCCTTTCGCGGTTTCCGGACGAGATCCAGTCGGTGTGATCGCGGGAACGCTACAGAGGCTATCTCAAAACTCGGGAGCAATGGAGGTTGGAAGCACCCCTCGGCCAGGAACGGTATCTTCGTAACCCTCACCCCGGCCCTCTCCCTCAGGGAGAGGGTTAGGGTGAGGGGGTAATCGTGTTACTAGGTCACCCTCTGAATGGATTTTGAGACGGTCTCTACAACCCGAGGTCGTCGCTGATCGATTTCATGGCGTCGATGCTCAGGGTGATAAACGTTTCCAATGGGATGGAGATTTGTTCGCACAGACGAATATGGTCGCGGTTGACCGAGCGGGCGAATTCCTTAGCCTTCATACGTTTCTTGACCGAACTCGTCTTAAGTGCGTCGATCTTCTTCTCAGGTGTCACGAGCGTCGCTGCGACGATCATACCGGTGATAGTCTCTGCCGCGGTGAGAGCGAAATCAACCGGCTTTGTGCGGCTGAGACCGAGATTGTCGGCGTTGTGGGCTTTAATGGCTTCGATGATATCGGGATGAACGCCCCGTTCGAGGAGGATCTTTTCCGTCTCGAGCGTGTGGCGCTCGATATGCTCGCGGGTCTCGTTGTAGTCCAGGTCGTGAAGCAACCCCACGAGGCCCCACATGTCGGGATCTGCGCCGAAGCGAGGAGCGAGCGCCCGCATGATGGCTTCGGAGGCGAGGCAATGCTTGCGCATGGCGTCGGCGTCAAGGTAGCGCTCCATGAGTTCGAGCGCTTGCTCTCGGGTGATTCCCCAGGTGTCGGCGTTCATGGTTCGCTCTCTTTCCAGGCATTGGGGTGAGGTGAATTTTGCGGGTGTTAGACCCCTCCGCTTTCTAACAAGTAATTTGGAAATGGCCGGCAGGGACGCCGGCCTCCACCATATCTTGGTGGCGGTGGGCCTCCGTGCCCGCCATTGCACTTGTATGAAAGCAGACCGGTCTTAGCACAGGATGCAGGGGACTGCAACAGTGCGGCCCCGCAGATCGTTGACTTTTTTCGTCAAGATTCGTAAGGTGAATTTGATGTTTACAGCGCACCGTAGAATTTGTACCACAGTGGCATGGGGAGGAATGTGGCCATGAGAATCATCAATCTGGACCATGTCGCGGCAGTTCCCGTACTTCCGGAAGTGGTTCAGGAGATGCTCCCGTATTTCACCGAAAAGTACGGAAATCCGTCGAGCATTCACGGTCTCGGAGAAGAGGTGGAAGAAGCGATCAGCGAAGCACGCGAACGGGTTGCCGCTCTGATTAATGCAGACCCGTCGGAAATCGTGTTCACATCATGCGGCACCGAATCCAACAACTTCGCGCTCAAGGGAACGATCCAGGCTAGCCGGGCCAGGGGCAACCACCTCATCACCAGTTCGATCGAGCACTTTTCCATCATGCACGCGATCAAGACCTTGGAGCGACAGGGTGTCGAAGTAACGAGACTCCCGGTGGACCGCTACGGCATGGTGGACCCCGATGACGTGAAGAAGGCAATTACCGAACGGACGGTCCTCATTTCCGTAATGCATGGAAACAACGAGATCGGCACCATCCAGCCCATCACGGAGATCGGCAAGATCGCACGCGAGTATCATGTCCCCTTCCACACCGACGCAGTTGCGACAGCGGGCGTGATCCCTGTGGACGTGAAAGCGATGAACGTGGATCTGATGTCGCTGGCCGCAAACCAGTTCTATGGACCCAAGGGAGTAGGCGTTCTGTTCGTCCGCAAAGGAGTGAGGATTGAACCCCTGCTGGACGGGGGCATACAATAGAACGGTCTCAGAGCCGGCACCGAGAACGTCATTTCCATCGTGGGCATGGGAAAGGCCGCTGAGATCGCCGTGCGAGACATGCAGTCCCGGATCGACCATGTGCAGCCACTGCGGGAGCGGCTCGTGAAGGAAGTTCCCAGCGCCATCGAAGAAGTTGTGGTGGTGGGTCACCGAACCCAGCGGTTACCCAACAACGTGAGCGTACTTGTGCGGTACGTCGAAGGGGAATCGATGCTCCTCTTCCTGGACATGGAAGGCATCAAGATTGCGAGCGGGTCCGCGTGCATTTCGCGATCCCTGAAGGTCTCGCACGTGATGCTGGCGATGGGCATTGACGCCGGAGCCGCCCAAGGATCGCTTCTGATGACACTAGGTAAGGATAACACCAGTCAGGATGTAGACGACGTAGTCCGGGTACTGCCGCCGATCGTCCAAAGACTGAGGGATATGTCGCCTTTGTACAAGCGAAGCGGCAAGGTCAAGGCCAGCTGCTGAAAGATAATGGGGTAATCCCAGTGCGCAATCAGATGGACGACGATGTCGGACAAGTATTGGTGGGACAGGCATCTTGCCTGTCTGAACGTGACAGGCAAGATGCCTGTCCCACCAAAACAAGGATCGGACTTGTTTGACAGCGCATCTATACAAAGTTCGCGACGGGCAGACCGCGATTCAACCAGGTATCTTGTCCGGACAGCGGCGAGGGAATAGTGCCGAGGTTCGGTTCACCTACGGAGCGAGGATATGTACAGCGAAATCGTAATGGATCATTTTAAGAACCCGAGAAACGTCGGTGAAATACCCGATGCAGACGGTATCGGCGAAGTGGGCAATCCCGCGTGCGGCGACATCATGACTTTCTACATCAAAGTGAAGGACAACGTCCTGGAAGACGTGAAGTTCAAAACTTTTGGCTGCGGCGCGGCCATCGCCGTTTCCAGCATCGTCACCGAAATGGCAATCGGGAAGACACTTGACGAAGCCATGGAAATCTCCCACGGCTCGGTCATAGAAGCGCTGAACGGCCTCCCCAAGAAGAAGCACCACTGCTCGAACCTCGGCTCTGACGCGCTCCACCGGGCGATCGAGGATTACCGGTCCAAGCGTAAAGGACGGACCTACCACAAGCCGGAAGATGGGCCCGAGGCCTGCACCTGCCCTATCTGCGACGTGGAAGACCCTGAAGAAGCGCCTTACTGCACTGCGGTGTGCGATCGCACGAACACGTAAGTCACTGAACTCACAGGCGGTCAATCCGGTCCACACAAAAGCGCGGTAATCCCTGCCCTTTCCCTGAGGGAGGACGGGATAGTCGCGCGCGGTTTCTCAGGACCGCTGAACGATGTAAGGGCGACCGGCCGGTCGGCTGTTCATTACCCCGCCACCGATTGAGCTATGACAATCTCCAAAGCTTTCGTCCGATTCGCCGAAAGGACTCCGTCACCCCGGACTTGATCCGGGGTCCAGATTCTGGATTCCCGCCTTCGCGCATAGGCGTTAAGATAAGAAGCTGCCAAGCTTCGGAAAGTCACGATTCAGCCTCGGTCTTTGTCTTGCCCGCAACCGTCCCCGCCCTCGGTCCCCCCGTCAAGGGGGGGAAGTGCGTCCCCTCTCCGTCGACAGGGAGGGACAGGGAGGGGGTTCTTATTGGAATCCTGCTTAACTTAACGCCTATGCGCCTTCGCGGGAATGACGGAGAAAACGCCCCTCATAGTAAAACCTCAGCGTTCCGAATCTCGTGTGGCCAAGCGGACATCATTGTTGGCAACTGGTCTGGGGGAGCCCGGTGTCCCTGATGACTACTCCTGGCTGTTGACCCCTGAGCAACCGCTTCTTCTTGCGAGCCGCCTTGCAAGAACTGCTTGTGAGAGATAGAACGTGGTATGATAGCAATGAGTTACAACGACTTTCGCGCATATCGTCGAAGATTTTCAAAAAAATAGATGAAAAAATCTTGACAACTATTTCAGATTAGGCTTTATTCTTCCCCAGCGACGAACCAAACCTAATCCTTCCTTTTTAGCCCGTTCCCAAACGGGCTTTTTTTTGCCCGCACTCCGCCAGGCCCCGTTGACCCGGCGCTTCCATGAGATATAATACGTGTAACAGGCGAGCATTCGACCAAGCGAATCCGGTCCTCCGGCGGAGATGGACCGGATTCGCGCGTTCTGAGGGAGAGGAGTCCGGCTTCAAACCCTCTTATATGAAAATTCGTTCAAATAGGTGACATCTGCAGCGTCCAAAATCCCCCCTAACCCCCCTTTATCAAAGGGGGGTATACGCGTCCCCCCCTTTAGTAAAGGGGGGACAGGGGGGATTTTACTGTTCGGCGTAAGGTGTCTGTGAGTCGTACCACAATACCTACTTGAATGCGCATTAGGATGAGGGCGGGAGCCAGGCGTCAACCCGCTTACGGTTCGATCTTCGTGCCGAGGACCTTGAGAAAGTCGGCGAGCCACTTCGGATGAGCCGGCCACGCGGGCGCAGTGACGATATTTCCGTCCACGTACGCGTCTGTAAGCCCGATGTTCATATATGTGCCGCCAGCGGAGGTTACATCCGGGCCGACCGCGGGATAGGCGCTGCACGATCTGCCGGCGATTACGCCTGCGGCAGCGAGCACCTGCGCGCCGTGGCAGATGGCCGCTATCGGCTTGTTTGCCTTCGCGAAATGCTGAACGTGAGCGATGACGGCCTGATCGAGGCGGATATATTCGGGCGCGCGACCTCCGGGAATGACGAGCGCGTCGTAATCCTCAGCCTTGACCTGGTCGAAATCCGCGTTCAGGGTAAAATTGTGGCCTCGTTTCTCCGAATACGTTTGATCGCCCTCGAAGTCATGGATCGCGGTCCGGACGATATCACCGGCCTTCTTCCCCGGACATACCGCGTGGACCGTATGTCCTACCATCAGCAAGGCCTGGAACGGGACCATCACCTCGTAGTCCTCCACGAAGTCCCCGACGAGCATCAAGATCTTCTTGACAGCCATTGGTCGTCTCCTTTCCGCATGGATCAAGCTGATACTTCGCCCGGGCCGGCGAGACCGTGCTCACGGGCAAACGACACAAACGCCTGATAGCTTTCCGGTGTCCCGATGTCGAAAAAGGGCCGATCTTGAATTAGTCCGCACATTCTGCCCGACGCGGCAAGGGAAGGGAACACGTCCTGCTCCATGGAAAACGGCACACCTCTGGGCAGTGCCAGGATGAATGACTGTGCCATGAGTGATACACCAGCGTTGATCAGGCCGGGTTCTCGCTCTCCTCGACCCTTTTCCACAAACCCCGTCACTCTTCGTGTATCATCCACGACCACCGAACCGTATCGGCTCCTGTCGTTCACGCGACGAAGGGACAACGTCACATCGCTTCTGTGTTCGTTGTGGCAGCGAAACAGGTCGTCAAGGTTCGCGTCGAAGAAGGTATCGCCGTTGACCACGAGCGTCGGTTCCGTGGCAAACCGCGCGGCGTTTCGGACCGCGCCGCCCGTGCCGAGCGGGGTATCTTCTCGGCAACAACGCACCCGGAGGTCTGCTCCAAGGCGTCCGCGGTTGAAGTGCTCCTCGATCATCTCACTCATATACCCGCTCAAGAGTACGAAATCCCGCACGCCCTTCGCTGCAAGCCAATCGATGAGGATTTCCAGAAACGGCTTTCCACCCACCATCGCCATTGGTTTCGGCCGGTCGGATACCACCGGTCGAAGCCTCATGCCGAGGCCTCCCACGAGGATCATGGCAGTGAATGGCAGATCGCGGGACTGCATTTATACTAGTTCGCTTTCAAACAAGTGACATTGGCACTATCCAAAATCCCCCCTGTCCCCCCTTTACGAAAGGGGGGGACTCCTATTCCCCCCTTAATAAAGGGCGGTTAGGAGGGATTTCCTCGTACGAATCCCGTGTGGGGGAGTGGTGCCCATGTTGCCTCTATGATGGCGCATTGGCATTAGCGTACAACCGTGCGACAGACACACTGCGGGTCCGGTTGTACTGCCGCGGTCTGGAAGGTGTTCCGCCAAAAGTCCATCACCAGGAGCCCTTGGATTGTATCTTGCTCTTTTCCCACGAGAATTTTCAAGGCTTCGGTCACTTCCACCGCAGCCACGGCCATAGCCACGGACGATAGGACGCCCACCCGCGCAGCTGTCGGATGATCGCCCACCGATTCCGAGTCAGGCCATAGGCAGCGCAGGCACGGCGTCTTGCCGGGAATAATGGTCATCACGTTGCCCGCGGCTTCGACCGCTCCGCCGAACACATAAGGGATGCCTCGGGCGAGAATTGCGTCGTTGACATAATAGCGGCTGCGGATGTTGTCCAGGGCATCCACGACCAGATCGACTCCGTCAGTCAGCGCCTCGACAGTGTCCGCGCCGACCGCTGTCGTTACAGCTTCGATTTCGACCTCCGAATTCGCGGCTCGAAGACGTTTGGCTGCGACTTCAGCTTTGGACAAGCCGATGCCCACATCTTCCTCGTTGTAGAGGATCTGGCGATGAAGGTTGTGGATCTCCGGATAGTCGAAGTCGGCAATCCTCAGGAACGCGACGCCGGCTCTGGCCAACAGAATACTCACCATACTTCCGAGCGCTCCGACGCCAGCGACAAAAACTCGCGCCCGCCTGATTCGCTCTTGCCCTTCGGGTCCGATCCATCTGAGCAGCTCATGCCGACTGTACCGAGGAATGTCTGGCGCCATAGCGGAGTTCCATTCAGCGCGGATCGCGGCGAAACCTGTCACCCACCGCCGCGTTGTGTTTGGGCTTTTGAATTCAAGTCAAATCATTGTGTCGCAAAGCCAGGCGCCATTCAACAAGATTCGCGCAGCTTCACCCGGCAGCACTGAACCAGAATTCTTCAATAGAGCCTATCGCCGCAATATAGTCTTCAAGATCGAGCGGTTTGGTAATACAGAGATCGGCTCCAAGCTCGTGACACACTTGCAGGTCGCTTCCTGCATCGGAAGTGGTGACCACCACCAGGGCAATCGTTGACAGGCCGGGATCTTGTCTGATTTCCGACAATACCTCGGTGCCGCTCTTTTTTGGAAGATTGAGATCCAGGAGTATCAGATCGGGTCGGGCTGCCGCGCCGTGTCGGCCTCTTCTGAACAAGAAATCGAGGGCTTCCTCACCATCTTCGACCACATGTAATCTGTGCTTAATCGTCCAGTTCTTCAAAGCTTCTCTTGTCATGAGGATATCTATAGGATTGTCCTCCACAAGGAGAATCTCGATGGTCATATCCTGTGGCGTCATGTTAGCGGCTCGTCGGGAATAGCGACATAGAATGTGGAGCCCACACCTGCTTCAGATTCAACCCAAACACGCCCGCGATGGCGCTCGACGATCTTCTTGACGATTGCGAGTCCCATGCCGGTGCCGTCGAACGATCCTCTCTTGTTCAACTGCTGAAAGATCACGAAAATGCGCTTAAAGTGCCGCTCATCGATTCCGATTCCGTTATCCTTGATGGAAAAGACCCTTTCGTTATCGATCCTTCGCGCTGAAATATGAACCTGTGGTGATTCCGGACGGCCGAATTTTACCGCGTTTCCAATCAAATTTTGAAACAATTGAACAAGCTGCGTAGAATCGCCCCGCACCGCCGGCATCTTGTCGCAGGTTATCTTGGTCCCTCTGCGCTCGATGAGGCTCTCCAGGTTGAGCATTGCCCGGTTCACTACTTTCTCGATATCAACCATTTCGATCGGTTGGCTTCGTGTGGCAAGGCGCGAGTATTTCAGCAGGTCCGCGATGAGATCTTTCATCCTTCGTGCGGAATCCACCGCATAGTTGATCAGCTGATCCGCATCACCGCTGAGCCTGCTTTTATAACGCTTTTCGAGTATCTGCAAGGCTGTGGTAACATTGCGCAATGGTTCCTGCAAATCATGCGAAGCAACGTACGCAAATTGCTCGAGGTCCGCGTTCGACTTGGTCAGATCGGCAAGTGTCTGTTTCAGAGCGTCTTCCGCCTGCTTGCGCTCGGTAATGTCGATCCCCATTTCCATAATGAGGTTGGAACCGTCAGCGTCGATAAAGGGGAAATCGTAGATGTCGTAATTCCGGCCATCCGGACCGGTCCAGTCCCATTGGTGAGGCGCCATGGTTTTGAGGACCGTGTACGTTTCGCAGATTTCGCACGGTTCGCTGCGCTCGAATAGGTATTCATAGCACCGCCGGCCGTGGGACTCGCCGAAGCGCTCTCTGAAAAAGCGGTTAGCAAAGGGTACGTAATAATCGGGCGTCAATAAGACCACGTACACCGGTAGCGTCTCCAGCACGTCGTACAATCTCTGACGTTCGACGCCGGCGGCCTCTCTTGCGGCCTCCAGCTCCGCGGTTCGTTCCTTTACCCGCGCCTCCAAATTATCCTTCGCTTCTTGCAGAGCCTCCTCCGCCCGTTTCCGCTCGGTAATATCGACCCCGATGCCGCCTACGTATCTTCTGCCTAACGGGTCGACGACGGGGAACTTGAACTTCCACCAGCAAGTTCGCGTTCCGTCCTGACCGGTAATTTCCTCGGTCATCTGGATTGGCTGTCCCGAAGAGAGCACCGATTGATCACCTTTCCGGAACTGCTCCGCCAACTCGCGCGGCCAGAGATCGAAACCGGTTTTTCCGTAACAGTCTGCGAGGCGGACCCCGTAGCGCTTCTCGTAGGTCTTGCTCATGTACACATAACGCCCCTCTTCATCTTTCATCCAGGCGATATTAGGGCTGTTGTTCATAAAAGACCTGAACCGCTCTTCGCTCTCTCGCAGGGCTTGTTCCGCGCGCTTGCGTTCGGCGAGTTGTTGCTCCAAATTGTCGTTTGCCCGAACCAATTGAGCTGAACGCTGCGCAACCTGCTCTTCCAACATGGTACGAAAACGCCGCTGCATTATCGAGTATCCGTCTGCGAGAGCGAGGGCAAAAAACATCCCCTGAGCGAGGTACGCCACTTTCAGCGACTGGGCCAGCACGAGATTGAAGGGGATAAATCCCACCATCAACGCCACATGCACCGGCGCCAGGACCTGCAGCACGACTTGACCGAGAAACAAGTATCGGGCTTGCGATTCCCCCCAAAACCACATCATTCCGACTGTGATAGCCAGGGCCCAAGCCAGGATAATGCCGTAAGCAAAAATGAAAACGATACCTGCATAAAAGTCTACGACGAGTACAACGGCGTTCACCACGGATATAACCAAGAGAACATCAAGAATCCTATAAAGCACTGGGAATCTGGCCCTAGCATCCATGAAAGTGGTTATGAAAACGATGTTGAAGATGAGGGTCAGTCCCATGCCCGCATTGAGGAGATGCAGCATCCGTTCGGGCTGAGAAAATATTGTCACGCGGGGAACGAGGCCTTCCAAGGCGAGCTGGCAAGCGCCGACGCCGGCAATAGTCAGAATATAGTATAAGTACGCCCTCTGGCGCAGAATGAACCAGGCGAAGATGCTGTAAATAATCAGAAAGAGCATCCCACCAAAAAACAGCCCCAGGCACAGATACTGGAAACGTTCCGCGCTTCGGTACCCTGCTTCACTCCAAAGAAACAGCGGCACCCTGAGAGCGCTCGCTGATTGGACTCGCAGGAAAAGCGTCCTCTGCTCATGCGGTGCAAAATGGATATACAGGAGAGGATAACGCGTCTGAGAGACGCGGTTGTCCCAGGGCACCCGCGCACCGGAGCGATACCGTTCGACATGAGAAATCGATGGAGACGTGACGAAATAATCAATAAAATCAAGGAATGGGTTGGCAATTTCCAGAACGGTCGTGAGCCGCTCGGCCGTTTTGTTGTCCAACGCCAACTTGATCCAGTATGTGGACCGGGTAAAACCGAAACTTGGCGCCGCCGCTGAGATGGGGTGAAAAGGCTTATGCCGAATCGCGTCAAAATCCTCCAGGCCGGTCTTGTCCTCATACAGCGCAATGTGGCCCAGCAAGTCGAACATGCTTGGCCGGTCATTGAGATTCAGAGGCGGAGGAACGTTGCCGGCAAGAGCTGTGGCGTACGAGGCCATCGCCAGCAGTACAGTTATCTGTAATACCACCCGTACTTGACCTGCGTAATTTAAGCGAATGAAGGGCATCGTGCCGGCATCCGGTATTGGGCGGAACGTGGGAATCGTGAGAATCCCGGGTTTCACGGGTGGTACACCGACTTCTCCCGCGATCCGCGAAGGCCACAGCATTGTGTTTCACAAGTGTTGCCGCAGATCCTGCTGACGCGCCCTTGCCGGGAAAAGGCGGTTCAGTCAAATATCCCAGTATCCAACGATACCTCTCGGAACGCGCGTTGGTCAACAATGTTCTTGGGGACTTAGTGTCCTTTCAGTCATATGGGGCCAAGAATCCGTCTAATGCAGCCCACTCTGGTGAACGTCACATTAAATGCCCCGAATGGGGCTAACCATGAGTAGCCGTAGGATTCATACGAATGCGCTTTCAACTATGTGAAATGGCACGGCGCACAGACACTTGATGCCGAACAATAAAATCCCCCCTAACCCCCCTTTATCAAAGGGGGGAATACGCGTCCCCCCCTTTCGTAAAGGGGGGACAGGGGGGATTTTGGACGCTGCAAATGTCATATGTTTGAACGAACATCGGTATCAGTCACAGTTTCAGATCAGTCTCCTGGGAAGGGTGCCCGGTCAACCGGGATTCTCATTAATGTATGAAAATCCGGAAAATGTCCCCGTTCCCGGAATGATAGGGATGAGTGATAGTGGCCGCGCGTTGTCTCGAGGTTCTTGAAACGAAAAGTGGGGGCCGGCCTCCGTGCCGATAGTGAGCAAACGGCCGGTTGAGTCGCCGACCCCACTTACCGCTCCTGTACCATCAATGTGTAAAATTCCGCTCTTGTCGCACCAGCAACCGAAAAAGGGTCACTTCAGCTCTATTTCAACTTTCTTGATTCTACCGGTGAATGAGAAGTCGGTCGGATAAAGCCCCACGGGTGATCCCGTATCCGTGCCGACATCGAAAGTTTCATCACAAGAAAACAACAACGGCACCGTTCGCTCTATTCTGCCTTGGGCAGCCAGTTGGCCGTTGACAAACAATTTGCTTTCACCCCCCTTGCCCATTCCACCGCCATCGTAGGCAAACTCGTACCGGATGGTCGCAGGGCCGGCGGCCAAGTTTTTGTCGGATATGAGCGTGGGACGGGCGCTTGCGAGATAGTTGTACGTAAACGAAGGTTTTCCATCCTTGAAGTAAAGGGACCATCCGCCTACAACACCGCCCAGGGCCGTCACCACTCCTTCCGCGCCGGTTTGTGGAATCTCTACATCAGCGGTAACGACAAAAGACCTATTCTTGGTATTAGGAGCGCTGCTTTCGGGGATACGCACCGCGCCGGCATAGAACGTGAACTTGTCGCGACCTTCTCCCGGCACCGGCCAATAGGCAGTGTCCACCCGGTCTCCACCGCGGTCATCCAAAGGCAACACGTTGTGCTTGGCCGCTTCCGCCCAGAAAAGATCCTGCAATGCCCTCAACTTGTCAGGATACTTGTCTGCAAGGTTGTCGGCTTGGGTGAAATCTTCGGCTAGATTGTACAGTTCCCATTTTTCAGTATCGAAACTCCAACTCTTGGTGAACGAGAACTCCCATGGCACCCTTCCATGGAAACAGGAAGCGATCCAACCATTGTCATAAAGTCCCCGGTTGCCCATCATCTCGAAGTACTGGGTGCGACGACGGCTGGGACTTTTGGCGTCATCAAATGTGTAAGCCATGCTTACACCCTCGATCGGTTTCTGCGGCGCGCCGTTGACCATGGATGGTTCGGGGATGCCCACGGCTTCGAGGATGGTTGGGACTATGTCGATGCAGTGATGGAACTGGGACCGCAGGCCGCCTGCATCCTTGATGCGTTTCGGCCAGCTGATCACCACAGGATTACGTGTGCCGCCAAAGTGAGACGCAACCTGTTTCGTCCACTGAAACGGTGTGTCACATGCCCACGCAAACCCCACAGGATAGTGGTTGTAAGCCATGGGACTACCTAATTCATCAAGGTGTTTCAGAACAACCGAAGGATCCTCGGGGACTCCATTGAGCACGCTCATCTCATTAAAGACGCCAAACGGGGTACCTTCCCCGCTGGCCCCATTGTCTCCTAGAATGTAGATAAATAGCGTGTTGTCGAACACTCCCAGTTCTTTGATGGCATCCACGAGCCGACCGACCTCGTGATCCGTCTGCGCGAGGTATCCGGCGTAGATCTCCATGAGTCGAGACGCTATCTTCTTGCGCTCCGGTGTCAGAGATTCCCAGGCCGGGATTTGAAGCGGCCGCGGGGTTAATTTGGCATTGGCCGGGATGACCCCGAGCTTCTTCTGGCGCTCGAATGTTTCCTCTCGGAGTTTGTCCCATCCCTGGTCGAACTGCCCTTTGAACTTTTCGGACCACTCCTTTGGCACATGATGTGGTGCGTGCGTGGCGCCAGGAGCATAATAGACGAAAAAGGGCTTTGCCGGTGCTATTGATTTCTGCAACCGCATCCACGCGATCGCTTGGTCCGCAAGGTCCTCGTTCAGCGTGTAGCCGGGCTTCTTGGGGCGTTCAATCGCCAGAGTACCATCGTACAGCGGCGGCTCGTACTGGTGCGATTCCCCGCCGATGAATCCATAGAACTTCTCGAACCCCATGCCGGTCGGCCAGCGATCGAAGGGACCAGCGACGCTGGTTTCCCAAACCGGCGTGTTGTGCCACTTCCCCCAAGTCGACGTATTGTAGCCATGCTGTCGCAGTAGCTCTGCTATCGTGGCCGTGCTCTTGGGAATCACGCTGGTATATCCGTCGAAACCGGTCGCCAGTTCCGTAATCTGCCCCGTGGCAACGGAATGATGGTTGCGACCGGTCAGCAACGCGGCACGGGTCGGCGAACAGAGGGCCGTCGTATGAAACGCATTGTAGCGCAGCCCTTGTTGTGCCAGGCGGTCAAGCGTGGGGGTGGGCGCTGGGCCGCCAAACGTTCCCGCAGCTCCGAATCCCACGTCGTCGAGCAGGACTATAACGATGTTGGGAGCGTTGGCAGGCGCTTTTATCCCCGCAATCCTGGCAGGTTTCGAGTCGTGCCAGGTGCGCTCTATCTGAGCGGGTAGAGGTTTTTCAGGCCTCGGGAGCACATCCTGGGCGTACACAGCCATCAGGGCGCCTCCCAAAAGCACCAGTGTCGCTGTTACGATCACGCCAAATCCCGTGATTCTTCGACGCATGCTGAATTCTCCCTCTCGTGACTGTACGGAATGGAAACATGCACGTCTCACTAAGGGTCTGTCCCCAAATAAGTGTGACAATATTCCGGGTGCCACTGCTGGCTTGCCCAGCAGTGCTCTTCCATGTCGATGCCATCTCTCCCGATGCGCGCAACGGTTATTCCAGGACGGCCCCTAAGTGATCGTTTCTCAAATACAGTGACACAATTCCGGGAAGAGGGGTGGGACAGGCGTCTCGCGTGTCTGCTTCGGAAGTCGTCACAAGAAGAAGTGGCAGGCAAGATGCCTGTCCCACAGATGTCCCGGAATCCGTGACTACACTTGCGAAACCGCATACTATATTGGTTCTCGAAAGTAATCACGGATTGACTGTTGGGTGCCACTGCTGGCTTGTCCAGCAGTGTAATTCCATTCCGCGAAAACTTTCGAGAATCCCTATAATCCGCCGAGGCCGTTCACTCCTTTGTAAGCGGGCCGCCGAACAGTACAGCTGGGTTCACGTTCTCCGGCCACTCACGTACCCACTTGCGCATCTGATCCTTGGGAGTGAAAACCTCAGGTGGGATTTCCAGATCGCGGACTGCCTGCTCCTGGTTGCCCGCGATCGTGTATTTCAACTTGGGAAGTTCCGTCGGCATCTTGCCGTCAAACATCTCCCTGATCAGCCACTGCGGATTGGGAGGGGCGGTGTTAGCGGCTTCCGGGAGCGCCGCGTCGCGGAGCCATATGCGATCTCTGGTCACGTTGACTACAGTGTTGTCAATACCGCAGGCGAACAGCCCCTTGTAATGAGTCCGCACGCCGGCAACCATCTCGCCGATCAACTCTCGGTCGAAAGACAGGTGGGTCGCCATGGCGAGCCGCGGTTGTACCTGGTTCGCGAGATACCCGAAGCCGTAGTGAGATGTGTGGTGAATGTCAAGCGTGAGTGCCCCAAAAAACGGCGCAACACCCTGCTTGAGAGCCCAAAGGTTCACAATATCCACGGCCATTTCGGTGACAAAGACGTCTGAGCCCTTCGCATACTTGGCTGTGAGCTGGTCCGGCTTGCCGTCGCCGGTCCAGACAAAGCTGAGTCCGTTCCAGTCGAGCCGGTATGCGCTGGCGCCGTCCATGGCGTGCGAGCGTCGCCAGTGCGTGACCTTTACGCCATCCTGATCGTAGCAGGTGCCACCGTCATCTTTGAAGTCGAACTCGGTGGCTTCAATCCCGTAGCCGTCTTGTAGCGGAGCGCAACCACAAAAGGCTTGTTCGTGCCAGGCTCCCATCTTCCGCAGGTGCTCGCACATGGCCTTTGTGCCCAGCGCCGGCGTCCGACCGGAAGGGCCAACGACGCGCAGCGGCTTCGAGCGCCCGTTGAACGGAGCGAAGGCCCACAAGTAGGGCAGATCCGCGTAATGGTCCACATGCAAGTGCGTGAGGAAGATGTTGTCGATCTCAGGCACCGGGACTTGACTGGCGATGATGTTGCGCAGGCAGCCGGAGCCGAAGTCCAAGAAGAACCGCTTACCGTTGCCCAGTTCCACCATGATGCAGGTGCCGGCCTGATTAATGCGAGGTGGGAACGGCTGGCTGCCCATGAAAGTAATTCGCATTTCGTCCTTGCCGAGTTCCTCGCTCTGCGGAAAATAATTGTTGCGGTTCTTGACCGAGGATGTGGGCAGATAATATGGCGGCATGGATATACCTGTGCCGGGCGGCGCTCCATAAGGGTTCTTCTCTTCGTTCGCAATGTCTTTTGCATCCGCGGCATCCGCCACGGGCAGAGCGCCTACGGTTATGCCTGTTGCGGCTGCTCCTAAGGTCTTGAGCATCTCACGACGATCCATGGTTTTTAGCTCCTTATTCTACGTACCAGGGCACTCCTGAATCGATTATTTCCGGAGATTTGAAATTAAAACAGAGCCGCGAGAACGGCTCCGTCTAGAGTCCTTCAGGATCTGACCCCGGCAAAACTAGGTCATGTTGACAGAACCGTGGCTAGTATCCTGTTTCGGAAGCTACCTTACCCCGGCTCCCTCAGTCAATCAAAATGACCTCGCCGTCGTAAGGATGCAGTCCGTCCTGAGAACTCGCGTCTTTTCGACGTGGGTTCTCAGGACGAACTGAAATGGCGCACTACGCCTTGGTCATGAGCGCTTCGATAGGGTCGAGCCGCGCGGCTTTCCAGGAAGGATATATCCCGAAGATGAGGCCCGTCGCGAACGAAAACGCGACTGAAAGTACAATGTAATCGGGCTCCAAAACCACCGGCATTCCTGAGATCAGCTTCACGCCGACCGATGCGCCCAGGCCGAGGAAGAGTCCCGCAATTCCCCCCAGTGTGCCGAGAAACGAAGATTCCACAAGGAATTGAACAAGTATGTCTCGTCGTCTTGCGCCGACAGCCCGTCGGATGCCGATCTCGCTAATTCGTTCCTGGATGGAAAGAAGCATGACACCCAAGATCCCGACGCCTCCGATAAGGAGAGAACTGACGGCGATGCTCAGGACCAGAAGGCTGAATGTACGTGCAACAGAACTCTGCGCCTGAATCACATCGGCTTGGTTCTGAATGACAAAATCATCGTCCTTGTTTTCACGCAACCGATGCCGCTCTCTTAGGAGCGCCTTTATCTCAACCCCAGCGGAGTGAATGGAGTCAGGTCCCGCGGCTTCAACAAAGACATTGCTCAGATACGTCACGTTCATGAGTTTAGCTATGGCTGTCCGTAAGGGCACGAATATTTGATCGTCTTGGTCCTCACCCGAAACAGCACCTTTCGGAGCGGTTACGCCGATGACCTTGAACATCACCCTACCTATCGTGATAGACGCGCCCAGGGGATCACGTCCGCCAAATAGTGAGTCCACTACCGTGGGCGCAACAACTGCGACCGGTGCCATGAGGCTGTTTTCCGCTTCATCAAAAAAGGACCCGGATTGGAGCTGGATGTTTCGCACTCCCTGTATTGCGGGCATGGCACCCACGATCTTCGTGGTGTAGGTCACATTCTCGAATTTCACCAACAGCTTCTTGATATGAGCGGGAGCAACTGCGCGAACTGATGGGCACTCCGCAGCAATCGCAGCAGCATCTTTCAGTGTCAAGTTCGTCATCATTCCCATCTGACCGAGCTGTCCCTTGACGACTCTTGACTGGCCGGCACTCACGATAATCAGATTTGGCCCCATATCTTCAATGACCTTGCGCACTTTGTGTTCAGTTCCTCTTCCGATTCCGACCAGGACAATGAGAGATGCCACGCCGATCATGATAGCCAGCACGGCAAGGGCAACCCTCAAGGGATTGGCTGTAAGGGACTTTATGGCGATTCGAAAGCCACGCAACTGACTGGTTCGCACGAGGACTCACCTCAACGCTTCGATAGGATGTGAGTTGGCCGCTTTCTTTGCGGGTTGAACGCCGGCAATGAGTCCCACTATGACTGCACTTACGAGCCCCACCACGATAGGCTGCCACATGACGGCAGCAGGCAGTTTCATGTAACCTGACAAGAGCTTGAGTCCAAGAAGTCCCAGGACAACTCCGAAAACCCCACCCGTGGTGGAAACGCAGACGGCCTCCAACAGGAACTGCACGAGGATATCTTTCCTTCTGGCTCCTACCGCCCTCCGAAGACCGATTTCTGCCCTTCTCTCGTTCACGGCCATAAACATGATGTTTGCGATCACGATCGCACCCACCACGAGCGATATGCCGGAAACCAGCATGAGAAAAAGACTGAATGTCGCCGAAAGACTCGACATCATATTCATGATCAATGTGGGAGTAATGATCGTGAAATCATCCTCGATGCCTTTGCGAAGGTTATGCCTTTCCCGGAGAAGTGCCCGAACATCATTCACCGTCCGAGACATGTAGGACGAGTCGTTCAATTCGACCTTTATGGCGAAGAGGTAATCCTGGCTGAAGACTCTCTTTTGACCGGTGGAGATGGGTATGACGATCTGGTTGTCCAGGTCGTCACCGCGTGGTGACGTTCCTCTCGATTCAAGGACTCCAATGATTTCGAAGGGGTTATTGTTAACAAGAATCCGCTTCCCAACAGGATCTTCGTAGTCAAAAAAGTCCCTGTGGATGGTTTTGCCAATGACAGCCACTCGTGCCCGATGAACGTCGTCTTCCTGCGCCAAGAACCTTCCCGTGTCAAGGCCGGTGCCCCACATGGATGCCCAACTCGAATTCGCTGCCACGATGGACGCGTAGGTGCTCCTGTTACCGAGTTTCACGGGGAAATCAGTGCGTACGATTTCCGGACACACGGCCTTCACGTTGGCAATTTCCGCGAGTATTGCCTGCGCATCCTCCAGCCTCAGGCTCGTGCACACGGGTTGCGGGACCCCGGGCTTTCTGCCCGCGCCGGCAATGATACCTATTTGCTGTAGACCAAACTTCTCGACCCTGGCCAAAACCTCGGCCCGAGCACCGATTACGGAGGAGGCGATAATGGTGAGCGTCGCCACACCGATTACCACGCCGAGCATCATAAGGACCGACCTGGTTCTATGTGCTGCAATGGCTTTCAATGCCTGACGGCCCATACGCATGAGCCTCGTAAAGCTACCTCTCCCGGCCGGGCGCTTTTGCACCTCCAAGCTCAATTCTTGAAAGGTCCTGAACAGGTTTTCCACGTGTATCATTGAAGGCCCTCGCATTGCTCACTTGCGGGGCGGGTCGCCGACAACGACGGGCTCTCCCTCGCTCAAACCATGCAGAATTTCGGAGTAGGCCTGATCTCTCGATCCGACCTTCACAAATCGTTTCTCCAGCAACCCATTGTTGGGCACAACAATGTACTTTTGCGTACCTTCGCGCATGACGGCCTTGTGGGGTACTGTGACAACCCCCTTCCGCCAATCTATGTAGATCGACACGTTCGCTGTCATATCCGGCCGCAACTTGCCTTCTCGATTATCCACACTGATGGAGGTGAGGTAGTAGACAACGTTATCCTGAGTGGTGGCCGAGGGATAGATGGACGTCACTTTGCCTTGGAACTCGGCAGCCTGGTGGGCTGCGACGGTGAAAACGGCTTCCTGGTCGACCTGCACCTTACCAATGTCGTTTTCATCCACATAAGCCAGCACTTCCAGGCGATCGAGGTCGATGATTTTGATGAAGGTGGGCGCGTTGAGTCCTGTAACCACCGTTTCCCCTTGGATCGTGTTGACCGAGGCCACGGTGCCTTTGATCGGCGCGATAATTGTGGCGTAGGAGAGCTGAGATTCCCAGTACTCGAGTTCCGCTTGAAATTTGAGAGTCCTTGCCTTGGCCATCTCATACTGCGCTTCACTCTCGTCCAACTTCTGGGGGGTGACCGAGTCGGTGGAGCTTAGCTGCTTGTAGCGTTCAAAGTCCTTTTCCAGCCGGATTGCCTCCGCTCTGGCTTCGGCAAGAACCGCTTTCTGGAGCTTCACTTTTGCGACAAGGTCGTCCTGTTCTATTTTGGCAATGACCTGTCCTTTTTCGACCTTGTCTCCGACATTGATGGGCAGCTCCACAACTTTTCCCGGCGTCCTCGCGCCAACCTTGACCTCAGCCCCCACCAAGGGCTTCACCGTCCCGGTCGCCTGAACCACGGCGCCCACATCACGCTTCAACGCCATTACCGTCTCGTAATCCTGTTGCGGGTTGCCTGGGAGCCTGCCATTGATCCAATAGGCTCCCCCGCTCACAGCACCTATTGCAATGAGCGCGAGCAATCCGACGTGTTTGAGTCTCGGTCGTATTCTTGGCATAGTCTGTTTCTCTGCATCTCGTTCGTGAAGTCCCAGGGCGACGGACTCTCGACTGAGACCAAACCGAAAGCGCAGTCATGCCCATTGGTTAAGCACAGGTTGGACACCCAAATCCCACAATTACGCACCTGAGTGGGCCGAGGTTTCACCTCATTCCTCGAGATCTGGAGCTATTTTTCCTGGGAAGGCGAGATGCCCCCTCACGCGGCGTGAAGTGATTTTGGCGATCTCCATTGTCCGACGGAGCCTCCCTCAGGGAGAGCCTCAGGATCCACAATCCGACATAGACCCTCATGGGGAAGGTATCGCAGGACGAACGGCAGTATTCGTCAAAAGTTCGCTGCTGATCGGGATAGAACCCCAACGCTTTATTTGAAGTGTGTACCCACCGGTAAAAAGCCTCGAGATCCAGAGGGTCAAGATTTTCCCCTTGTGTAACTAATTTGCGTATTTGCTTTCTTTTTTGGTTGGAAACGCTCATGGATTCCCCCCAAGAAGGAGTGTTACATACCCCTCGGGTTAAGGCGCTGTTCGAGCGATCTTCTCGAAATCGCAAGTTTCATAGTGATGCACAGTCGAAGAATTACCTTTTGGGCACGGGGACTTCTTTCTCGAAATTGTGGAGCGCCGACAAAGACCATTCAACGGGCATTGCAGGCGCTCCACTGTGGCCAGAAACAATTACTTGCCCATCATCTTTCGCCCGTGGTGAGGCTTCTTTTTGCTCAAGAAGTCCGCCAAGCGATCCAGCTGCTCCGGCGTGAGCTTTGCGAGCTGCTCTCTTTTCATTCTCAGGTCCTCGGCCATGACTTCAGAAGCGAGCTTTATCGTGTCTTCATCGAGCTTCGCGAGTTTGGCCTGGTCTATTTTGCCGGAGATCAGCACGGTTTTCTTCTCATCGTGCAACGCTATCAAGGCGCTTCGAGCTTTTCGGGTCTTGTCTTGAAAATCTACATACGCCAGCCGTAGCTGTTTCAGCTGGTCATCTGTTAACTTGAGTCTCTCGATCAAGTCCGGTGGGGCATCCCACAGACCGGGGAATTCCCCTGCAAGCGGAGGCGGCCCGGGCGGCGGGCCAAGAGGTCCACCAAAAGGCCCATCTGCATGAGGAGGCGGTCCCGGCGGTGGCCCCGGAGGTCCGCCAATGAATCCGCCGCCATGCGGGGAAGACCCAGGTGGCGGGCCGGGAGGCGCAGCAAGTGCCTGAAAGAAACTCGCTGATGCAATTGTCAATATTCCAAGAAGTAACACGATAGCAGTCCTTTTCATCTGATTCTCCTCCTGTGGTAGTGGTTGATTCACATGGATAGGTAGGTCCGGTGGCCGGCAGGCGTTGGGACTTTGCTTATCCGGGGAGAACCTTAAGCGGCAAATATGGAGATAATATGGAGGAGATGTGTTAAGATTGTGAAGTGGATTAGATAGTCACTGGAAGGCACTACGCGACATCGAGGCCTTCATCAACCATCTTCTTCGGAAGCGCGCGCAAGGGCACCGAGCCTGTAGCCCACCCCGTGTACTGTGCTAATGACCTCTTGATCTGCAATAGTCTCAGCCATCTTCTTGCGCAGATTCTTAATGTGCGAATCGATAGTTCGTTCATATCCGTCGAAATTGTAACCTTGAACGAGGTCCAGAAGCTCCGCCCGAGTATACACGCGATTCGGACGTGCCATCAGTGCTTTGAGAAGGGCGAACTCGTTCGGGGTTAGGCTCACAGGCCTTCCTCTGAGGGTGACTTCACGCGTGGCGCAGTTCATCGATATTGGACCTACGTCAAGCTGCGGTTCTGCAGGCTGAGGTTGGCTGCGCCTGAGCACGGCTTTTACACGTGCAACTACCTCCCGGGGGCTGAACGGCTTGCACACATAGTCATCTGCTCCGATTTCAAGGCCGACAATGCGGTCGATTTCCTCCACACGCGCAGTAAGCATGATAATAGGGACGGCAGAGAATTTCCTGATTTCTCGACATATCTCCATTCCGTCCATACCCGGCAACATGATATCCAGAAGCACCAGTGCCGGCACATTCTTCCGTACTTCCGCAACGGCCAAATCTCCACGCTCAACAATCGTTACGGGGAAGCCGGCAGCGACGAGATAGTCCCGCAGTAACTCGGCAATTTTGAACTCGTCTTCCACAATCAACAGATGTTTAGCAGCCATGCAGACCTCAACTATCGATTCATGCCTTGACAAGCTGAAACTCGATCGAAATCAACAAACCTCCCAAAGAAGAATGTGAGGCACGTATCGCACCACCATGGCCTGTCACGATTTCCTTGCATATTGAGAGGCCAAGGCCGCTACCCCCTAAGGCGCGACTTCTCGATTTATCCACACGATATAGTCTGTCAAAAACGCGGTCGAGAGCTTCAGAGGGAACACCAGGTGCGGAATCTTCAAAAACCAGCGTGAGTTTTTGGGGTGAGCAAAAATGGTTGATGCGCAAGACTCCGGGAGAATTGGTGTATCGGACAGTATTCTCGATGAGATTTGCGAACAGCTGTCTCAGACGATCTTCGTCCCCTAAGATTTCAGCGCCTTGGTCCTCAGTTGAATGGGCTTCAAGTTGAATACCGGCTTGCGTGAGCCGCGTCTCAAACGTCCCGATGACCGCTTGCAGAATGCCCAGCGGTTTTACCGGATGCTTTTGCTGTACAAGGTTTTGGGAGTCCGCCACAAAAAGCACATGGAGATCGTCCACGATCTTGCCAATTCGGTTTGTCTCGTCATGAAGTGAGCTGAGCCTTTCGGCGCTGATTTCTCTCACGCCATCCTGCATTGCCTCGATTTCTCCCCGAAGTATGGCGAGGGGGGTCCTCAACTCATGAGCCACATCAGAGGTCCATTGCTTCCGCAAAAGCTCATTCTTTGCCAATGCTTGCGCCATAGAATTGAAAGCGTTTGCCAGTCGGCCCAACTCATCGCTGGTTCGCACGTCAATTTGGGTGCCGAAATGGAGGGACCTCAGTTCTTCTGCGGCAGTCGTCAATTTCTTGATCGGAGAAAGAAGGTGCTTTGAGAGGAAGAACGAGACTAGGCCCGCCAAGGCAAAGACACAAAACCCCGCTAAACCGATAGCCCTGGTCTGTTCCTGGACAAAGGCCAGCTCCAAGGGGTGGGACCCATGCCTCAACGGCATGAGGCCGAGCCAGCCTACAGTCTGTTCGCCGATATTGACTGGGCGAAGCACATAACCTCGAATAGGAAGCTCGGGAGGCCCGACAACGAGTTGTTTGTTCTCGTCGAAGAGAGCAAGACGCGGGCCAAATGATTCTCTCCTTGGGGGAGGGGGAAGCGGCGGTCCGGGTGGCGTTGTCCGAATTGCTGTTGTTCCGGGCAGTTCATTGGGAGGACCCTTGTCCGCGGGCTTTTGGGGGCGCGCTGATGGATCGCCAGGGGAAAAGAGTGTCTCCCTATGCCCCCAAGCTCGGCCGTGACCAAGGGGAAACGGCAAAGGAAGAAAGCCAGGCAATTCAGGTAAATAGAGCCACATGAATCGGAGCCAAGAGTCAGGATTGTCCCGGAAATGCTCCCAGGACCCCTTCTCTAGATGCACAGAGCCGAGGGCAGCCACCAGATCATCCAATGCCCCCATCTCCACTTTGATCACATACTCGGAAAACCGCCAATTTGCGGAGAAATGCATTATCAGGCCCATGACGAGTATAGCGGCCAGAATCGTAATCATGAAAGCTGAGAAGATCTTGTGGAACAAGCTGAACTTCATTCTTCTTCCTGCATCGGTATCTCCTCGTATCCGGCGGCAACGAAGGAGGCGTCCGCCCGTCTCTCACCGTTGTTCGAAGTGTGCCACTCAAGACAATTTGGAAGGCACACTACGCCTTGGTCATGAGCGCTTCGATGGGGTCGAGCCGCGCGGCTTTCCAAGAAGGATATATCCCGAAGATCAGGCCGGTAGCGACGGAGAAAACGAGAGACAGTACAATGTAGTCGGGCGCCAAAACAACGGGCATACCGGAGAAATGCTTTACTCCGGCCGAGGCGCCGAGACCGAGCGCAAGACCGGCAATTCCGCCCACGATCCCGAGAAATGAAGACTCTACGAGGAATTGCACGAGTATGTCTATCTGCCTGGCCCCAACCGCACGACGAATGCCGATCTCGCCGACTCGTTCCCTGATCGAAAGGCGCATCACTCCGAGTATTCCCACACCGCCTATTACCAGAGATATCACAGCGATGCTCGCGACCAGGAGGCTGAAAGTCCTTGCCACAGATCCCTGGGCTTCGATCACGTCGGATTGATTTTGAATAGTGAAATCATCCTCTTTGCCTGCACGCAATCGGTGCCTTTCTCGCAACAGTGTCTTGGTTTCTGCTTCAGCGGGATGGATACTATCGAAGCCGGCTGCCTCGATGAAGATATTGCTGAGATACGTGACGTTCATCAGCCTGTTCATGGCGGTGCGCAAAGGAACAAGAATCTGATCGTCCTGATCTTCGCCGGAAACGGAACCTCTTGGAGCGGTGACGCCAATCACCTTGAACAGCACCTTTCCGATTCTGATGGACTCACCCACGGGATCGCGGCCGGCAAACAAGTATTGCGCAACTGTCGGCCCGATCACGGCAACCGGGGCCATCATCCTGTCTTCCGCTTCGTCGAAGAAAGAACCCGATTGGACGGCAATGTTTCGCACTTGCTGGATAGAGGGAGTGCTCCCTATGATCTGCGTGCTGTACGTGGTGCTCTCGAATTTGACCGGCAATTTCTTGCTATAGGCAGGAGCGACCCGCCGCACCGAAGGGCATTCTTCCGCGATTGCCGCAGCGTCTTTCACGGTCAATGTCGTCATGATTCCGAGCTGTCCGACCTGGCCCTTGACCGTTCTTGACCGGGCCGCGCTGACCACGATGAGGTTCGTGCCCATGCTTTCGATCTTTGAACGGACTTCATCCTCAGCGCCCCTGCCGATCCCGACCATGACAATGACTGACGCGACGCCGATCATGATCGCCAGCACTGCAAGGGCCACGCGTAAAGGATGACCTGTAAGGGATTTTATGGCAATTCGAAAGCCGCGGAACGGCATGGTCCGCATAAGGGCCTACCTCAACGCGTCGATCGGGTTCAATTTCGCCGCTTTCTTTGCCGGCTGCATTCCCGCTACGAGGCCGACGACAATCGCGCTCAACAGCGCCAAGACTATGGGCTGCCACATGATAGTCGCAGGCAGTTTCATGAAGCCGGACAATGCCTTGAGCCCGATCAATCCCAGCACGATGCCCACAACTCCGCCGACCGTTGCCACGCCGACGGCTTCCAGCAGAAATTGGGCGAGGATGTCGCCCTTGCGAGCGCCAACAGCTCGACGGATGCCGATTTCCGATCTTCGCTCGTTCACCGCAATGAACATGATGTTTGCGATGACGATGGCGCCGACGATAAGAGATATGCCCGATACCAGGATGAGAAAGAGACTGAAGGTTGATGAAAGTTTCGACGCAAGGTTCATCACCATGGTCGGCGTCACGATCGTGAAATCATCCTCGACACCTGTCGGAAGATTGTGCCTTTCCCTGAGAAGCGCCCGAACGTCCTCGACGGTTTGCGACAGCTTCGAAGCGTCGTGCAACACGACCTTGATCATGAACAGGTAATCCTGGTTGAACACCCGCTTCTGACCGGTTGAAAGCGGTATGACGATGCGGCTGTCCAGGTCCATCCCTGTGGGTGCTGTGCCTCGGGGTTCCAACACACCAAGCACCTCGAACGGGTTGTTACCCAACAGGATCTGCTTGCCGACGGGGTCTTCATCTTCAAAGAGGTCTCGAACGATCGTCTTGCCAATGACCGCGACCCGCGCCAAGCGGCCGCTATCTTCCGAGGTGAGGAACCTGCCTGTTTCCGGCGGGGTATTCCAGACGGAAGCCCAGTTCGGATTTGCTGCTAACAGAATTCCGTACGTGCTTTTGTTGCCGGATTTTACGGGAAAGTCCCTCCGGTTGATCTGTGGACTGAAGTCCTTGACGTTGTCGATTTCCGAAAGCATCGCCTGGCCGTCTTCGATCCGCAAAGTGGTGGGAATAGGCTGCGGAACACCGGGCTTTCTCCCCGCGCCGGCCATGATCATGATCTGGTCCACTCCCCATTTCTCGACACGGCCCATGACCTCAGCCCGCGCTCCGATCACTGAGGAGGAAATAACGGTGAGCGTCGCCACACCGACCACAACCCCGAGCATCATGAGCAGCGTTCGAGTCTTGTTGTCCGTCATGGCGCCGAGCGCCTGCCGGCTCATACGAAGTATCCTCATCACGCCACCTCCGCGGATCCGCCCGCTGCAGGCCTGTCGCTGGAAATTCGGCCGTCTTTCATCTCGATGATCCGGTCGGCCTGAAGCGCAACTTCCAAGTCGTGGGTCACGACCACGAGCGTCGTCCCGGCAGCGTGAAGGTCCCGGAATATCTTCATGACCTCCTGGCCTGAAACTGAATCGAGGTTCCCTGTCGGTTCATCCGCGAGGATTATGCGCGGATTGTTGATGAGGGCTCTCGCTATGGCCACGCGCTGCTGTTGGCCGCCCGACAATTCCCGCGGAAGGTGATCCACTCGATCTGCCAGGCCCACAGAGGTCAAGACCTGGACCGCCCTTTCCTTCATGTCTTCGTCCGCGTCGCTGTAGATCAACGGAAGAATCACATTCTCCCATGCGGTCATCCTCGGCAGTAGATGAAAAGACTGGAATACGAATCCCAGTTTTTCGTTCCTGATTCGGGAAAGTTCATCATCATCCATGCCATGAACAGGAACGCTGTCGAGAAGGTAAGTTCCTGCCGTCGGCTTATCCAGGCAGCCCAAAATATTCAGCAATGTGCTCTTGCCCATTCCCGACGGGGCCATGATCGAAACGAACTCCCCCTTCCGGATGTGCACGGAGATGTCCTTCAGCACTTGAACCTCGAGGCTGTCCTTTCGGAAAGTCTTTGAAAGATTCTCGACTAGTATCATCGGATGCTCCTCGATTCTCATTTACGGGGCGCCTCGCCCACAATTACCAGATCTCCCTCCCGGAGACCTTCAAGGATTTCGGTGTACGATTGGTCTTTCCATCCAACTTCCACATACCGCTTGTCGGGTAAACCCTTTGCCAGTGCGAGCACGAACTTCCTCTGTCCTTCACGCTGCACGGCCTTGTTCGGTACGGTGAGAATGCCTTTTCGTTGGTCGAGGAAGACGAGCACGTTGGCCGTCATGTCGGGCATCAATTTGCCTTCCCGGTTATCCACGCTTATCGACGTGATGTAGTAGACCACGTTGTCCTGGATCGTGGCCGAGGGGTAAATGGACGTGACCTTTCCCTTGAACTCGGTCGCCGGATGGGCCGCTACGGTGAAGATCGATTCCTGACCCACGCGCACTTTGCCGATGTCGTTCTCGTCCACGTAAGCCAGCACCTCCAGGCGATCGAGGTCAATGATTCTGATGAAGGTCGGCGCGTTCAATCCCGTGGTTACCGTCTCGCCTTGGATCGTGTTGACCGAGGCCACGGTTCCCTTAATAGGCGCAGTGATAGTGGCGTACGACAGCTGAGCTTTTGAGAAATCGAGTTCCGCTTGAGCCTTGAGAACGCGGGCTTTGGCCATTTCGTAGAGCGCTTCGGTCTGGTCGAACTTCTGGACCGCAATTGAATGAGCAGCCGACAGTTGTTTGTCTCGCTCATAGTCCTTTGCCAGGCGCATATCTTCCGCCTTTGCTTCCGCAAGAAGCGCTTCCTGAAGCTTTACCTTTGCGATCAAATCGTCTTGCTCGATCTTGGCAATGACTTGTCCGTTGGCAACCTTGTCACCGACGTTGATGGGCAGCTCCACAACTTTCCCCGGAGTTCGCGCGCCGACTTTCACGTCGGCCCCGACCAAGGGCTTGACGATTCCGGTCGCCTGGACCGTCGCCCCGAGATCGCGTTTCAGAACCTTTGCCGTCTTGTATTCCTGTTTCGGTTTGCCCGGCAGACTTCCTCGCCCCCAGTACACTCCGGCGGCAACTACACCGACGGCAACGATTACGAGGATTCCGAGAACTTTGACTTTCGATCGCTTTCTTGGCATCTAGCGCTTCTCTACATCGCGGTGGATTTGTGCCCGGCTGTTGATCTTTCTGCCGAAGCCTATGACCTGTCGCGGGTACTCCCACATAATTTATACAGGCCATATCGGAAAAACACGCGCGGGGGCGAAAAAAAACTGAGCAGGTCATTTCGAAGACGTAAGCATTCACTTACGCGCGGCAACAGGAAGGGCACACGAAATCCGTGGGTTATGAAGGCCCGTCCAATGGTTGTTGGATTTGAGCGGTGAGGGGTCACGTCAGGGGGGATTTGAACGGG
>Ga0172369_10000154_pt1 | contig 96781 bp, 85 predicted proteins | sample LakKiv25m_FD_114539 | JGI IMG/M metagenome (GOLD analysis project Ga0172369, IMG submission 114539) | Freshwater microbial communities from Kabuno Bay, South-Kivu, Congo - kab_022012_11.25m | ecosystem: Environmental > Aquatic > Freshwater > Lake | place: Democratic Republic of the Congo... | reverse complement strand
GGTTTAAACTGAAAAGGTAATACAAAAAATGAAATTATTTTTTCGTCCATTTCCTCTAGTTGATCCTTTCGTCACCGATTTAAACCATATTAATTCCAGCACATCAAAAAAAGATTTAGCCAAAATTTTGAACTCAAAAATGTGAATTGCTGATCTTTACTTTAAAAACAAGTCGGCGATCACAAAGCTGGCAAAAATGACGGAGGCCATGCCGTTCAGGGTAGCAAAGGCAAGGTTGACACGGGAAATGTCGGTAGGTTTTACGATCACATGCTCATAACCAAGCAGAATTGCGAATACTGCAGCGCCGATCCAGTAAAGCAGGTTAAAATCACCGATGATACCTGCAGCCGCAACCAGGATAAGCGAGATGAGATGGAACAAGGAGGAGAGAATGAGTGCATTTGCGCGGCCTAACCTGGCCGGCAGCGATTTCAATTTTTCCTGCCGGTCAAACTCAATATCCTGCAGGGCATATAAAATGTCGAAACCGGCAACCCAGAAGACCACGACGAACGAATAGATGATGGGGAGGAGGTCGAAACGGGCGGTAACAGCCAGGTAAGCGCCTATTGGCGCTAGTGCAAGCCCCATCCCAAGAAACAGGTGCGACAGATACGTGAAACGCTTGGTAAGGCTGTATCCCAGCACCACCAATAAGGCGACCGGAGACAGGATAAAACATAAAATATTAAGCATAAAGCTGGTGGCCATGAACAGCAAAGCATTTATGGCAACAAATAAAAGGGCTGATCCCGGGCTGATGATGTCGCTTGGAAGTTCACGCAGGGCAGTCCGGGGATTCTTTTTGTCAAAGTTCCTGTCGGCGTAACGGTTAAATCCCATGGCTGCATTCCGGGCGAACAGGACACACAGCAAAACCAGCAGAAATAAGCGGATACTCATATCCTGATGACTTGTTTTTACTGCCAGGGAAAACCCGATGAGTGCAAAAGGCAAGGAAAAAATAGTATGGTTGATTTTTACAAGGGAAAAATAGTCAGAGATCTTCGCATTTTTCACAACAGTCATTCCGGCTTAATTTGGGACAAAGGTACGAAAACAGGTTCGTCCGTTTTTACTGCCATTGTAACTATTTTGCCCTGGGATCGTCCAACTTGTCATTCTGTCGAAATTACGCTAAATTTGCAGTTTTATTTTTAAACTATGAGCAGGCAGGTCGAGGCCGTGGTTGGTTATCTGAAACATGCTGTCAGGGCGCAATCGAAATATCACATACACTCCCCATTTGTTTTTGGTTTTTATCAGAATGTCATTAAAAACGAACAATCCTATGTACAGTACCGGGTGGTTAACCGGTTGCGTAAAGAACTTGAAACAGTCAGCCGTTTTATAAAACGCAAGGATATGGGCGCCAGGTGTAAAGAGTTTCCCTGTGATCAGCGTTTTGTCAGGGTGAAGGACATCATTCACCATTCATCGGTGAACCGCAAAAAGGGCGAATTCCTGTTCCGGTTGATCCGTCAGTATAATCCCTCCACCATTATTGAGCTGGGAACATCCGTGGGTATCAGTACCATATATTTTGGGCTTGCCGCCCCTGAAAGCAGGATCATTACCATTGAAGGTTGCATTGATTCAGCCAATCTGGCCCGTGAGAATTTTGAAAAGGCCGGACTTAAGAACATCCGGGTAATCACCGGTCATTTTGAAGAAAAACTAGCTATCGCCCTGATGGAAATACCGGCTCCGGATCTTGTTTTTTTTGACGGTAACCATAAAAAGGAGCCCACATTAGCCTACTTTGATCAGTGTATGGAACATATTCATCCCGGGACTATTTTTGTCTTCGACGACATTCACTGGTCAGCCGGTATGGAAGCCGCATGGGAAACCATCAGGAAACATCCCAGGGTAACTGTGAGTATTGATATGTATCACATGGGAGTTGTATTTTTTAAAGAAGAATTAAGCAAGGAAGATTTTGTCATACGATTTTAAATTTATGATCCATGAACAATGAAGTCATTCATCTCGAATATATTGTAAAAAACTATAAGGTAGGTTCCATCCTGGTTGAGGCACTGCGTTCTGTTTCACTCGTGATCAGGAAAAACGAATTTGTCGCCCTTATGGGCCCTTCCGGCTCCGGAAAATCAACTCTGATGAATATCCTGGGATGCCTTGATACGCCTACCAGCGGGAATTACCTCCTGAACGGTGAGGATGTAAGTAAAATGGATGATAATGCACTGGCTGAGATCAGGAACCGCCAGATTGGATTCGTGTTTCAGACATTCAATTTACTGCCCCGGTCAACGGCACTCGAAAATGTAATGCTCCCGCTGATCTATGCCGGGATAGGCAAAGCCAGGCGGATGGAACTTGCAAAACAGACACTGGAAGAGGTCAGGCTGGGTGATCGGATGGCACACAGGCCGAATGAATTGTCGGGCGGACAACGTCAGCGGGTCGCGATTGCCCGTGCCCTGGTCAACCATCCTGCCATCATCCTGGCTGATGAACCTACCGGGAACCTTGACTCCAAGACCTCGGTAGAAATTCTCGGGCTGTTAGAGGAGATTCATAAAATGGGTAACACGGTGATCGTAGTAACGCATGAAGAAGATATTGCCCAGCATGCGCACCGGATCATCCGGTTGATGGACGGCGAAGTCAGCATGGATGAACCCAACAGCAGAATAAAAACAATCGCCGATTATCATTTCACTGAACCTGTTCATTAATTAACCCGCCGGTTTCTCTGGGAAAATATTGAAAATGCATAAAGAGGGAAATTACAAAAAATTATTCGAAGAGTTTAACAGCTTGAATATCATGATCATCGGGGACGTGATGGTCGATTCATATTTGTGGGGCAAGGTTGAACGCATCTCGCCCGAGGCACCCATTCCGATAGTTGCCCTGCGCAAGCGCGAGAACCGGATGGGTGGCGCGGCCAACGTGGCTATGAACATCCGGTCGATGGGAGCGAACCCTATTCTGTGTTCGGTCATTGGTTCCGATGAAAAGGCGGATCAGTTCCTTGACCTGTTAAAAAAAGAGAAAATTACCGATGATGGGATCGTACGCAGTTCCCGTCGCATTACCACTACTAAATTCCGGATCTTTGGTAATTCATACCAGATATTGCGAGTCGATGAGGAGATTGACAATGACCTTGTTCAGAGCGATTTTCTTACCCTGATCCGAGTCATCGACCAGATCATGTCAAAATTGAAGATCGATTGCATCATTTTTCAGGATTATGACAAGGGGGTGATCACTAAAAAGTTGATCCAGGAGGTGGTAAAACGTGCGCTGGCTGCGAAAATACCTGTTACCGTTGATCCGAAAAGAAAGAACTTCATGGCATACCAGCAGGTTACGCTGTTTAAACCGAACCTGAAGGAGATGAAGGATGGCTTGAACCTTGACGGAGACCTGCAGGATAATCAGTCGGTCATCGATGCAGCACAAATGTTGCGTGCAAAACTTGATTGCCGGTATGTACTGTCAACCATGTCGGATAAAGGTGTATTAATGAGTCTGAAAGAGCGTACCGAGGAAAAGAATATTTTCATTCCGGCACACATGCGGATGATCTCCGATGTGTCGGGTGCGGGCGATACGGTGATCAGTCTGGCTTCGCTATGCCTGGCGTTAGACCGGACACCCAGGGAAATTGCCTTTATATCAAATCTTGCAGGAGGCCTTGTTTGCGAAGAAGTGGGCGTTGTTCCTATCAACAAGGAAAAACTACTGAAGGAAGTTATGGGCCTGCTATAACCAATGAGGACCGATGCCGATGTCATCATTGCCGGTGCAGGGCCGGCCGGCTCACTGGCAGCGTATGAGCTTGCTACCCGTGGTATTCCTGTCCTGATCCTGGAAAAATCAATTTTTCCGCGTTATAAAGTCTGCGGTGCAGGACTGACGTACAAAATCCTGCAGGAGATCCCTTTTGATATTTCACCGGTATTTGAAACTCAGATCCATACCATTGTCTTTTCAAACAGGTTCAGTAATAGTTTCACCCGTTATTCAGCCGAACCGGTTTTATTCTGCACCACCCGTGATAAACTCGATGAGTTCCTCCTGAACAAGGCGCTTGCAGCAGGAGCACGGGTAATTCATGGGGAAACAGTGATGCATGTAACCCAGGACAGGGACATAGCCACTGTAATTACCCGCACCGGTACATTTCGTTCCAAACTTGTGATTGGAGCCGATGGTGCATCGAGTGCCATCGCCCGTTCGGCCGGATTACGTGAAAATATCCTGCCGGGCCTGGCCTGGGAAGCCGAAATAAGGACGGATCCCGCGACCGTCAAGGCGTTTTCTCAAACTGTATTTCTCGATTGGGGTTCGTTCCCGGGAGGCTATGGCTGGGTTTTCCCGAAAAGCGACCATTTTTCTATCGGCGTCGGTGGACCGGCAAGCCTGTCGAAATGGATGATGCCGTATTATCAGAGGTTGTTGAAGTATCTTGAGGAGGGAGGCGGGATGCAGGAAACGGGAAACAGGAAACGGGATACGGGATGCGGGATACGGGTACTGGAGACAGTTTCACTCAAATCCTGGCCGATCCCGGTGCGGGTTAAAAGAAGCATCTTTCACAACGGGCGCATTCTTGTAGCCGGAGATGCGGCCGGACTTACGGATCCGCTTACGGGAGAAGGGATCTATTATGCAGTCAGGAGTGGTATTCTTGCCGCAAATAGCTGCCAGGCATATCTTAAGGAAGGAACTTCAACGTTGGCATCCTATACAAAAGCAGTGAATGAAGAGCTTATGAAGGAATTGTTAGAGGCCAACCGGATCAAACATGTGTTTAACACGGTGCCACAGAAGATCCACAACTATGTGCGAATCAGCGACAGGGCCTGGCGGGCATTTGGAAAGATCCTGCGGGGCGAGCGCCGGTATGTGGATGTCGCGGGAGGATTCGGAAAATGGAAAGTTTTATGGAGGCCGGTATCCCGTATTTCAAAATGGATTTCGGATCACAGGGAGAAGAGGTTTCTTACCAATGGTTTCGGCGGGGTGAAAAGTTAATTCCAAGCTTTCGTGTTCAACCTGCCAGCAGACTTTTGACGATCACGGAGATCATCTTGTTATCAGCTTTACCTGCGAGTTCCTTTGAGGCGAGTCCCATCACTTTGCCCATGTCCTTAATGGAAGTTGCACCGGATTGAGTAACGATCTTTTTGATCACTTCAGTTACTTCAGCCTCTGATAATTGCTGCGGCAGGTAAGTTTCAATGATCCCTGCATCATAGAGTTCTTTCTGCGCGAGGTCCTGACGGTTTGCCTGGCTGTATATTTCGGCCGATTCACGGCGCTGTTTGACGAGTTTTTGCAGGATTTTCAGTTCAACCTCTTCACCGGGGCCCGTGGTGCCTTCTTTTGCTTTTTCGAGCAGCAGGGCCGCTTTGATTGCCCTGATGGCTTCAAGTTTTCCGGCATCGCGGGCCAGCATGGCCGCTTTAATGTCGTCGTTGATCTTTTGTTCGAGGGTCATCAGTCAACTTTTTTATTAAGAAATTTATTCTCGCTTTTAAGTGCTCCTGTTTTATCTGAATTTTCAGATACTGCATATTCAGGTATCTGGGATTCGGAGGAAGGGGTGACCTCACTCAGTTCGACATTTCGACGTTTATATGCCGGTACATTCTCTATTTCATGGAGATTTTGTTCAATGGGCTGATGTGTTTTTAATTTTTCGCTTAACTGGCGCAATTTTGATACCCGTTCAAAAGCTTTTTTTGACTGAAAATCGTCGACATCAGGTTCACCCGGTTGTTGTGTCGGATTGGTTGGCTGGGTGCGGAACATAATTTTTGGTTCGTCCGGTTCCGCTTTAACCGGTTGATGGGATTCATCTACAATCGTTATCAGAGGTTCCGTCTTAAGATCGGGTTCCGGTTTTTCGAATGAGAACTCGATGTTCCGCATGGGCTCGACAGTTTCAATGTCAGGTAAAGGCATAAAAGGAACATGTTCAGGAATAACGGGAGTGATGAGGGATTCAATTATTGGTTCAACGGGAGCGCTGTTATCAGGGTCAGGAACGAAAATACGCTTTTCGATTTTTGGTTCGGAATTATCGTAAAGCCCGAACACCTTCACAATTTCCGGTTCACTTGGTCCCTTTTGCTTGTGGTCATCATCAAATCCAGTCGCGATAATGGTCACACTGATCTTATCCTCCAGGCTCTCTTCAAAACCATTGCCCCAGATAATATCACCGGTCGATTGGGTCTTTTCCTGGATATAATCGGTAATTTCCGTGACCTCATCCATGGTGATCTCATTTTTACCGGATGAGATGTATAACAGCAGATTCCCGGCACCGTTGATGTCGTTGTTATCGAGCAGGGGTGAATTAAGAGCCTCTTCAACGGCCATTTGTGCACGGTTAGTCCCATTGGCAATACCGGTACCCATGATGGCAACACCACTGTTTTTCATCACTGTTTTCACATCCTCAAAATCGACATTGATATAACCTGCTACCGTGATGATCTCCGCGATTCCTTTAGCGGCGGTCGTCAGAACATTATCAGCACGAGTAAACGCTTCCGATAAGGGAAGGTCTCCGCACAAAAGGCGCAGTTTGTCATTGCTGATGATGAGCAGTGCATCTACATTCTGTTTCAACTGCCTGATCCCATCTTCGGCAGATTGGCGGCGTTTCCGTCCCTCGAAAGAAAATGGGATGGTAACGATGCCGACGGTAAGGATATCGAGTTCCCTGGAGATCTGTGCGATCACCGGTGCAGCGCCGGTTCCGGTACCTCCGCCGAGACCCGCGGTTATGAAAAGCATTTTGGTGCCTTTGTCAAGGACTGCCCTGATGTCCTCGGCATTTTCGAGCGCAGCGTTGCGCCCGACCGAGGGTGCAGCTCCTGCACCCAGCCCTCCTGTAAGATTTGCTCCAAGCTGGATCCTGGTCGGAACCGGACTGGATTCCATGGCCTGGGCATCGGTATTGCATATTATAAAATCGACCCCCTTTATCCCCTGTTTGAACATGTGATTCACAGCATTGCTGCCACCACCGCCAACACCGATAACCTTAATTATAGAAGACTGGTTTTTAGGTAATTCGAATTTTAACATCTCAGCCATGATCTTGGTTTTTATTGGGTTTAAAAGTATTAAGAAAGCAATATAAAAAATGTGAATTTTCGTTTATTTATCAACGAATGATTGTTAATAGCCGGCTTATTCAACATCCTCCTCGAAAATATTCCTGATCTTGTCGAGGAAAATTTCAGGAAAGCGTTTGGTCGGTCGCGCAGGATCTTTAACCTTTTTTTCTTTGACCTTTTTTTTCTTATCACCCGGTCCGGGGATCTCGGCCAGAATTTCCGGTTCTTCCGGTTTAATCTTCTCCACCTCCTTCTGGTACCTGCCGATCCCTTCGATCACGAGACCGACCCCGGTTGCGAACATCGGGCTGGCCATCTCGGTGATCACATCGGTTGAGAGGTGTTCATTCGGGTAGCCGATCCGCGTGTCGAGTCCGGTCATGAATTCGGTGAGTTGTGCAATGTGCTTCAGTTGTGCGCCGCCGCCTGTGAGCACGATGCCTCCGATCAGTTTTTTCTCGTATCCTGAATTTTTTATCTCGTAGTAGATATGTTCAATGATCTCCTCCATGCGTGCCTGGATGATCGAAGCGAGATTTTTTATGCTGATTTCCTTGGGCGTCCTGCCACGCAATCCAGGGATGGCGACAATCTCCTCTTCGCGGTTTTCGCGAGCCAGCGCCGAACCGAATTTTACTTTCAGCTCTTCGGCATGTTTTTTAATGATGGAACAACCTTCTTTGATGTCTTCGGTGATGATCTCTCCGCCAAGCGGAATTACCGCTGTATGACGGATGATCCCTCCATGGAAAATGGCTATGTCGGACGTTCCGCCACCGATATCAACCAGCACCACACCAGCCTCTTTTTCTTCTTCGCTGAGTACGGCTTCGGCTGATGCCATCGGTTCAATGATCAGTTCTACCACCTCCAAACCGGCTTTCCGCACACATTTGTAAATATTCTTTGCTGCAGCGGTTTGCCCGATAATGATGTGGAAATTAGCCTCGAGAGAACTGCCTATCATACCCTTTGGGGCCATGTTACCATGTTCCCCATCGATGCTGAATTCCTGGGGGATCACATCCAGGATCTCTTCCCCGGGATTCATGTTCAGATTGTACATGCTGTTGCACAGTTTGTCGATGTCCTCCTGGCTGATCTCGGTCTCGCTGTCCTCACGGATCATACTGCCCCTGTGCTGCAAACTCTTGATGTGCTGACCCGCGATCCCGACATTCACATATTTGATATCTACCCCCGATTTGGCAGCAGCTTCGGCAACGGCATCCTTGATGGATTGTACAGTATTGTCGATGTTCGCGACGACACCGCGTTTTACACCAATGGATGGCACTTTGCCATAACCGAGAATATCTATTTTTCCGTGTTCGTTTTTACGGCCGACGATCACCGCGATTTTTGTTGTACCGATGTCGAGTCCGACAATGATGCCTGATTTTTCCATGCTTAGTTAAATTTTAGAACAAACCACTTGATTCTTGTATTTAATATTGATGACATTATATTTATTCCAGCCAATTTTATTGAGTCCATACCGGTAGAAGGCGTACAATTTCCTGAATTTATCGTCGAGGTCGTCAGCTTTCCCTAACAGGATCACGTGATTACCAATGCTTGGAATGAGTTCGAATTCGTTGAATTCATTCACATAGACCTGCGCGATCTGTGACTTAAAGAATTTGTCATGGGTGATATACATGGTTAACTTGTAGAGATTCGTCAACAGGGAATCATAAAAAACCGAGTCGGATAAAGCCAGGACATTAACCCGGTAATTCGGATTTCTCATATAGGAATCATCAATGATCCCGTTGGCGACCAATACCCGCGCCGTGAAATTCGGATTGACCGGAAGAAGGGCTCCCGACTCGTCGATATAAAAACTTTCATATTTGCGGTTAATGATCCGGAGCAAGGGTTCGCGTTGACGGATGTCGATGAAAAGGATCCCTTCATTATTTTCATAAACGGCCACTTTCCCCACATAGGATTGTTTGCGGATCGCACTTTCAATAGTTCCGGTGTTGATGTAGCCCAGGGGTTTGCCCTTGAGACCACCTGCTGATTTCATCAGGATGGAATCGATATCCTTTTTCGTTACCAGTTTATCAGCTGCACCGTAGGCGATGCGGATCTCCACTTTTTTGCAGGCCTTGCTGTAATCGTTTACATCTGCAAATCCTACCAGCACACCTGCACCGGCAACCAGGAGTATCCAGAAAACGATCAGCAATATTTTTAAAAACTTCTTCATCTATCTGTTTGGTTCAGAGAACATTTCAGTGATCGGCTCAACAAACCGGTCAATATCCCCGGCTCCGAGTGTCAGCAAAACTTCCGGTTTTGAATCACGTAAATACCCGATCAGTTCATCTTTCGGAACCAGTATTTTATATTGAATCTTCACGAGATCAAGCAGCATTTGCGATGTGATCCCCGGAATAGGTTTTTCACGGGCAGGATATATGTCCAACAGGATCAATTCATCGAGCAGTTCAAGGCTTCGGGCAAATTCATTTGCGAAGTCGCGTGTCCTTGAAAATAAATGCGGCTGGAACACCCCGGTGATCTTTTTGAGCGGATAAAGGTCGCGTGCAGCACTGATGCATGCCCTGAGCTCTTCAGGATGATGGGCGTAGTCGTCGATGTAAACCAGACCGGGCTGGTTGACCCTGAACTCAAAGCGTCGCCGCACACCTTGATAGGTTAGGAGCGCTTTTTTAAGATGATCCTCTTGTATTCCAAGGAGATACCCCACTGAAAGTGCAGCGATGGCATTTTCAAGATTGAATTTGCCCGGAATGCCTAAAACAAGGCCGGTCATCATTCCGGTCGGGTTTACAAAATCAAAATGGTATAATCCTTTTTCAATCCGGATATTTTTCGAATAAAAGGAGGCATATTCAGTAACTGCATAATCAAATACACTGTAACCACTTGTATTTGAGGGTGTAATCACGGTTCCTGCTTTCATGGTCAGGTAACCATTCGTGACAATTTTCGAGGTAAACTCAGCATAACTCTTTTTCATATCGTCGTGGCTGCCGTAAATGTCGAGATGATCGGCATCCGCAGAAGTGATGACAGCAATGTATGGGGATAGCCGGAGAAACGACCGGTCGAATTCATCCGCTTCAACGACACAAAAACCCTCGGTTGTTTCATCTTGTGACCCGGACAAAAAATTCTTCCCATAATTCCTGGATATTCCCCCAAGAAACGCCAGGGCCGGGATCCTTGCTGTTTGCAATACATGTGCGATCAGGGTTGAAGTAGTCGTTTTACCATGGGTGCCCGCTACGGCAATGGTTTTGTGCTTTTCTGTGATCTGTCCCAGGATCTCGGCTCTCTTTTTCACCGGGATCCCATGATCCTTAAAAAACCGGAACGACTTGTGATCCTGAGGAACAGCAGGTGTATAGATGACCAGTCCCGGATCGCCGGGCAACAAATGAGTATCCTCCTCAAAGTGAACGGGGATCCCTTCACGGATCAATTGATCAGTAAGATCAGTAGGTGTTTTGTCATACCCAGAAACGCTCGCCCCCAACGATAAAAAATATCTTGCCAGGGCGCTCATTCCGATACCACCGATGCCAATGAGGAATACGGATTTTGGATTTACGGTTTCGGATTTAAGATGTGCGATATCAGTTCCCGGAAGGATAATGGACAGGGCTACAGCAGCTATTTTTTCTGCAGCGCCGGTAATTCCGAGTTTCGCGATATTCTTTGTTAATTCATTCTGAAGTTCTTCATTGCCAAGGGTTTCGTGGATCATATTTCCCAATCTGCTGATGGCCTCCGCGTCGGGAATGAGCAGGGCAGCCTTGCAGGATTCCAGTGCGCGGGCATTCTTTGTCTGGTGATCCTCTGCAACGTTGGGCGACGGGATCAGGATGACCGGTTTACCGACGACACAGAGCTCGGAGATAGCAATGGCACCGGCCCGGGAAACGATCAGGTCGGCAGCGGCATAGGCTAAGTCCATGCGGTCGATGAAGGGAAGGAGGACGGGATTTTGGATACGGGATGCGGGATCCGGGATGCGGGATGCGGGATCCGGCATAGCAGCTTTAATCTTTTCAAAATAATATTTTCCGGTTTGCCATAGAACCTGGATGTTTTTATCGTCCCCTGTTTCTCTGACAAATTTCAGCATGGCCTGGTTGATCGTTCCGGACCCCAGGCTGCCTCCGATCACGAGCAATGTTTTTCTGTCGGGAGCCAGCCCAAAGTATTGCAGTGCCTCGTTGCGCTTCCCCGAAATTCTTACTACTTCTTCCCGCACCGGGTTGCCGGTAAACACAATTTTATTTTCCGGAAAGTATTTATCCATTCCTTCATAAGCCACGCAGATCTTCAGGACCCTGCTGCCAAGGATCCGGTTCGTGATCCCGGGAAATGAGTTCTGTTCCTGGATGACCGACGGGATCCTTTTAAAAGTGGCCATCCGCAAGGTTGGTCCGCTGGCATAACCGCCTACCCCGATCACAACATCTGGTTTGAATTTCGTGATGATCCTCCAGGCTTTCAGCATGCTGCCGGCAAGTTTGAATGGGAAGCTGAGGTTTTTCCAGGTTAACCTTCGCTGAAAGCCGCTGACGGGAAGTCCTTCGATCGGGTACCCTGCTGCCGGTACCTTTTCCATCTCCATCCTTCCGTTGGCGCCGATAAACAGAATTTCGGGATCACCTAACCTTGCCTTTAGAGCGTTGGCAATGGCGATAGCCGGGAATATATGCCCGCCGGTACCTCCACCGCTGATAATGATCCGTGTCATATGGCAGGGGCCGTTTGAGGATTTTTACTACGGGTCGGTTCTTCAAGAATTTCGACTTCAGTACCATCTTTGGTCTCGATCTCTGCCGTACGGCTTACACTCAATACAATGCCCAGTGAAATACTTGTGAACCAGATAGATGTTCCTCCCATGCTGATCAACGGAAGTGTTTGACCGGTAACCGGGAACAGGTTTACGGCTACAGCCATGTTGATCATTGCCTGGAATACCAGGCTGAACCCGATCCCGATGCTCAGCAGGGATCCGAAATTTCCCTGGCTTTTTGTAGCGATGCGGATCACGCGGAAAAATAATATCAGGTAGAGCAGCAGGATGAAACTTCCGCCAACCAGGCCATATTCCTCAATGATGATGGCAAATATAAAATCGGAATAAGGGTGTGGCAGAAAATTACGCTGGGTGCTTTTCCCTGGCGACTTGCCCAGGATCCCTCCCTGCACGATGGCGATCTTGGACTGATCGACCTGGTAAGTAGCATCGGAATCGGCCTCCTTGTTATTGATAAAGTGATCGATGCGGGCAACCCAGGTGGTGCCGCGCGGGAAAAGATCCGGGAAAGTCTTTGACAGCAGGAAGATCATTACAATCGCGACAATACCAAGCGCGGCTAATGAAACCATGTATTTCAGGCTGATCCTGCCAATGAACATTAACACGATGCAGGTGACAAATAAAATGGCGGCCGTTGAAAAGTTTGCCGGAAGGATCAGCAACGTTACGGCAATTACCGGGATGATCACAGGTAAAAATCCTTTGCGAAAATCCTGTACAAGCTCCTGTTTTTTACTCAGGACCCTGGCAAGGTACATGATCAGAAAGAGTTTGGCCACATCGGAACTCTGGAAGGTCAGGTTCACGATGGGAACCGTAAGCCAGCGATTGGCTTCGTTGAGATTTGTTCCTGAAACCAGTGTTACGAACAACAAGGGGAATGTCAGGAACAAACCGATCTGTGAAATACGCGAAAAGTACGTGTATTTGACCAGGTGGGTAACATACATCAGCCCCAGCCCAAAGGCCAGGATCATGAAATGCTTGAAAAGATAATATTCTGTATTTCCATGCTGTTTTTTATAAGCCAGGGTTCCGGTTGAGCTGTAAACAGCCAGCAATGAAACAATGCACAGGATGATGACTACGATCCAGATCACCTTGTCGCCCCTGATATCTTTTGAAACCTTCATCATGGAAAATGGTTATAAATTTTTAACAGCTTTACGAAATGCTTTTCCGCGTTCTACATAATCATCGAACAGGTCGAAGGAGGGGCAGGCCGGTGAGAGGAGAATGGCGTCGCCATTGTTCCCCATGTAATAGGCGGCCTGAACGGCTTCTTCCATCGTTAAGGCATCGAGCACGGGGATATCAATATCTTCGAATGCTTCACGAATGCGGGTCGTATCGGTTCCAAGGCAAACCATTCCTTTTACTTTCGTGCGGACCAGGTGACGCAGGATTGTATAATCGTTGCCGCAATCAACACCTCCCACGATCCAGATGATCGGCCTCGATGTGCTTTCCAGGGCAAACCAGGTCGAATTCAGCGAGGAAGATTTCGAATCATTGATAAATTCCATATCCTTGATGATCACCACGGTCTCAAGCCGGTGTTCAACCTGCTGAAATCCGTAAAAACTTTCCTTGATGAACTCTTTACGGATTTCGCGGATCTTTGGGCCGATGGAGGCCACCAGCGAATGATACACCGTCGTCTGTCCCTGTTTTGCCAATGCTTCGAATGTCATGGTTTCTATCTTAGTTTGAGTGTGACAATAGTAAGAACGGCCAGCATGATGCCAACGATGAGGAATCGCATCACGATCTTTGATTCATGATAGCCCAGTTTCTGAAAATGGTGATGAAGGGGCGACATTCTGAATATTCTCCGGCCCGCACCGTATTTATGTTTTGTATACTTGAACCATGTAACCTGCATCACCACCGAAAGGTTTTCAGCCAGGAAAATACCGCAGAAAATCGGAATGAGGATCTCTTTGCGGATCAGGATCGCGAACACGGCAATGATGCCACCCAGGGCAAGACTTCCGGTATCTCCCATAAAAACCTGGGCCGGAAACGAGTTATACCAGAGAAAACCGATACAGGCCCCCACGAATGCAGATATGTAAATGGCCAGTTCTCCCGTATTGGGAATGTACATGATATTCAGGTAATTGGCGAACACAATGTTGCCCGAAACATAAGCAAGCACCCCCAGGGTGAGCCCGATGATGGCGGAGGAACCGGTGGCAAGACCGTCAAGACCATCGGTGAGGTTGGCCCCATTTGAAACGGCAATGATGATAAATATTACGATCGGGATAAAAACAAGCCAGGTCCATTTTTTGGCCCCTTCGCCCATCCAGGATATCAGCATACTGTAATCAAATTCATTATTCTTCACGAACGGGATCGTTGTCTTGGTTGATTTAACTGGAGTCTTGGAAAATATCTTACTTTTATCCGTAGTCGATTCCATGACAAATACATCAGCAGTTGGTACAAAGGCAGTTTTTCTTATCCTTTCGCGGATCACAATGTCATCGCTGAAATACATCGTAAAGCCAACGATCAATCCTAATCCGATCTGTCCGAGGATTTTCAGTCGTCCGGGCAGCCCTTCTTTATCCTTTTTGAAAACTTTGATATAATCGTCGAGAAATCCGATCAATCCCAGCCATACGGTGGCCAGCAATACCACGATGATGTAAAGATTGTTCAGCTTTGCAAACAACAGGGAAGGAATCAGGATGGCAGCCAGAATGATAAGACCGCCCATGGTCGGGGTACCTTGTTTCATGGTTTGCCCGTCCAGGCCAAGATCGCGAACGGTCTCGCCGACCTGCTTTTTACGCAGAAAGTTGATAAGCCGTTTTCCAATGATCATCGAAATGAACAATGAGGTGATCAATGCCGCCGCCGCCCTGAATGAAATGTATTGAAATACACCGGCCCCGGGGATGTTGAAGGCTTTGTCGAGCCAGGTAAAAAGATAGTACAACATAGGCTTAGTGATTTACCGTATTATTGTTCCCGAAAATTTCCTGAAGCACCTCTTTGTCATCAAAATGATGCCTGATCCCCTTGATCTCCTGATAATTCTCATGACCTTTGCCAGCGATCAGAAGGATATCGCCCGGCCTGGCCAACGCGCAGGCAGTTTTGATAGCCTCGCGACGATCGGCAATAACCAGCACTTTTTTTGACTGGTGGATATCTACCCCCGATTGCATTTCAGCCAGTATTGCATCTGGTTCTTCATTACGGGGATTATCGGATGTCAGGATAACCCGGTTGCTGAAAGTTATCGCGATCTTCGCCATCACCGGGCGTTTTGCCACATCCCTGTTCCCTCCCGCACCTACCACCGTGATCAGTTGTTCATGGTGCGTACGTATTTCATTGATCGTTTCCAGAACGTTTTTTAATGCATCCGGGGTATGGGCATAATCCACGATCCCGGTTATCCGGTCGGGCGACATCACATAATTAAATCGCCCGGGAACAGGCTCCATTCTGCTGAGATGGGTGAGTATCTCCGTTTTATCTATCCCGAGCAGGACTGCTGTGGCATACACGGCCAGCAGGTTATAGGCATTGAACGTTCCGATTAGTTTGAACCATGCCTCCTGTCCTCCCAGGTTCAGATGTATACCATGGAACTGGTTTTCGATGATCTTGCAGTGAAAATCGGCCATTGCCTGAAGGCTGTAGGTATAGGATGCGGCCCGGGTGTTCTGGATCATGATCCGTCCGTTCTTATCGTCTTTATTTACCAGGGCGAAGGCTCCGGCCGGAAGATGGTCGAAAAACGTCTTTTTGGCCTGCAGGTAGGCATCAAACGTTTTATGGTAATCGAGATGGTCGTGGGTGAGATTTGTAAAAATGCCACCGGTGAAGACGAGTCCTGCAATCCTTTGCTGGTCAATGGCATGGGAGGATACTTCCATGAAACAATACTCACAGCCTTCCTTTACCATACCGGCAAGCAATTCGTTGAGTTGTACCGGGTCGGGTGTAGTATGGGTAGCAGGCAATTCAGTCTGGTTTATCCTATTATGAATGGTCGAGATCAATCCTGTGCCAAAACCAAGTTCGAAAAACAGCCGGTGCAGGAGTGTCACGGTAGTTGTTTTACCGTTAGTCCCGGTTACGCCGATCAGTTTCAGTTTTTCAGAAGGATTTCCATAAAACCCGGACGCCATGATACCTAATGCCATACTGCTGTTAACGGTTTCAAGAAAAGTGATCTCCTTTTGGACAACTTCAGGAAGTCGTTCACAAACGACCGCGGATGCTCCATTCTTAATGGCAGAATCTATAAATAAGTGGCCATCAGAGATTGTTCCATGAATGGCAAAGAACAAATTCCCGGGCATCACCTTGCGAGAATCGAACTGTATCCCGGTGATGGGAATGTCGATTCTGCCGGTAATGCCGGTGACTGAAAAATTGCCGATGATTTCACTGAGCTGCATTATACCTGGGTTTTGGGTTTTTCCAGTTTAAGTTTCAGTTCTATGACCACCGGCATCCCTTTTGATATTTGGAGGCCCGGATTGATGGATTGCTTTATCACGGTTCCCTTGCCATTCACAATAACATTCAGTCCCTGTTGTTCCAGCAGATAGATTGCGTCCTTTAATCCCATGCCGCAAACATCGGGCATGGTCCCTTTGGCGACGAAAGCACTCAAACCTGCCTGGGCAACTGGGAGGGGAGAAGAGATAGTATCAACCGGCAACGGGATAATGATATCGGGACGAATCGCGTACAGTTTATCTGACAATTCACGGAAGACAGGGGCGGCAACGGCACCTCCGTAATACTTGCCTTTCCTGGGGTTAACAATCACGACGATCAATGAATATTTGGGATTATCAGCAGGAAAATATCCTACAAACGAGCCTTTATATTGAACCTGATTGGTACCCTGGCGGTAACCTCTGTTCCCGGCCGCGATCTGGCAGGTTCCTGTCTTCCCGGCAATTTTATAATTGGGAGATTTGATGCTGGCCCCCGTACCTTCCTGCACGACGCCTTCAAGCATCAGCCTGGCCTGCTGGATGGCCCATGGGGAAACGATCTGGGGATTGATCACGACCGGGTTGAATCGTTGCACCAACTGACCATTCTTACGAATCTCGCGAACAAACAGCGGTTTCACCATCACACCGTTATTGGCCACGGCATTGTAAAGGGTAAGAAGATGGATCGGGGCCAGGGAAATTTCATAGCCGATCGACATCCACGGAAGTGAAAGTGACGACCAGTATTTGCTTTTCGTCGTTTTGATGTAGGGCCTGCCTTCACCGGCTATCTGAAGTCCCAGCGGCCGGTTGATACCGATACGGTACAGACCGTCGATAAATCTTTGGGCTGTATCAGAATAGGCGGTATAGATCATCCTGGAGGTACCTACATTGGATGATTTTTCAAAGACCTGCAAGGCCGGCAGCATCCCAAGTCCATGATGGGAATCCTCCATCTTACGGCCTGAATAGTAAGTAATACCTCCTGAACAGTTGACAGGAGTAGTGAGATCGATTTTCCGGTCATCGAGAGCAACCAGAAAGGAGGCAAGTTTAAAGGTTGAACCAGTTTCCTGGCTTTCGCCGATCGCGTAGTTGAAAATCTCTTCATAGGTACCTCTTTTGGTGAGGCCAAGGTTGGCCATTGCCTTCAGGTAACCTGTTTTTACCTCCATCAGGATCACGCAACCATGATCGGCACTGTCGGCAATAAGTTCCTTACGGAGCGATGACTCGGCCAGGTCCTGGAGGTTCACATCCAGGGTGGTGATGATGTCGTTGCCGTTCTGCGGTGGTATCTCATTTTCCGGATCCACCGGCATCCATGCCTGGCCGGCAATACGGCGCATGAGTCGCTGGCCGTTGACCCCCTGCAGGTTTTTCGTAAAGGATCCTTCCAGCCCCACGTACACTTTATTAGCTCCTTCTCCGCTTTCATAACCGATGATGCGCCTCGCAAGTGACTTGTAAGGAAGCTCGCGCTCAAATTGGGCAAGCTCGATCAAACCGCCTTTGAATCTTCCCCGTCTGAAGATCGGGAAATGCCGCATTTTGTTCAAATCAGGATAAGTGACATCACGCTGGATCAGGAGGTACCGGTTCTCGTTCCTCCTTGCATCCCAGAGCATCTCCTTATATGATGACGGGGTACGGTCCCTGAACAACCTCGAAAGACAGATCGCCAGAGAATCAACATTCCGGCGGAATACCTCATCGGTAATGGAATCGGTCATCACATCCATCCGGATCTCAAAATTAGGAACTGAAACGGCGAGCAGGCTCCCGTCATCAGCCAGGATATTGCCACGGATCGCTACTGTCTCAGACATATGGATCTCCTGCTTTTTAGCCATCTCCAGGAATTCCTTCTTTTCGAATTGCTGGATCATCACCACCCTTGCAATGATCAATATACCGAACAATAAAACCGCCAGGTATACCAGGGAAACACGGATCAGTATATCTTTTTTGATCTGTTTCATAACTTCATGGTTGCTTTGAATAAAGGGATTCCCCTGAATACAGGATTTTGTAAGGTGGCATTTTTGCCTCTTTAAGCCCCTGGATCACTGCACGTTTTGATATTTGTGACTGGCGTCCCTGGAACATAAGGATTGATTTGGTCGTGATGTATTCGTACCGGAGCTCCTTCAGTTCACTTTTGGTTCGTTCGATCATCTTGAATTTCTTTTCCGTATAATAGGTGTTGGCGATGTAGATCATGGCAAGCAGGGCAACATAGAGCATATAACTAAGGTTGCCCGTGACCCATTGCTTCGACAGGTAATCGCCCCCAAGGAATTCCTGAACAGCCTTGCGGCTTTTATTGATTTTCCTGGTAGCTTTGACAGACTCTTTGACCGGGGTGGGCATTTCGTTCCCAAACTCCTCCATCTCCCGGGTATTCCCCTGTGATGGAAGCTCATTCAACACATGATCCCCGTCATGATACTTCAGGTTTTCCTTCACCTTCAGAGTTTTTCGGCCACCCGCATTTTTGCACTGCGGGAACGGCTGTTTACTTCAATTTCTTTTACTGCCGGAACAATCGCTTTCCGGGTGATCACCTTCAGGGGTGTAAGCACATTGCCATAGAAATCTTTTTCCAGTGTGCCTTCGAAATTCCCGGAACGGAAATAATTTTTTACCAGTTTGTCTTCAAGTGAATGGTAGGCGATCACAACCAGCCTTCCTCCCGGCCTCAGCGCTTGTGTGGCCTGTTTCAGAAAATCGCACAGCGAATCAATCTCCTGGTTCACTTCAATGCGTAACGCCTGAAAGATCTGTGCCTGGTATTTGAACTCTTTGCCGCGTACGGCGCATGTATTCGCAATTTCTTTTAATTCTGCGGTTGTTTCAAGAGGTTTGACCATCCTTGCCTCCACGATCCGGGAAGTCAGTTTCCTTGCATTCCTGATTTCACCATAAGTAAAAAAGAGACTGACCAGGTTATCCTCGCTGTAATGATTCACAATATCCTTTGCCGTTTGTTTCTTTTTCTGATCCATCCGCATGTCGAGGATGCCATCGTACCTGGTTGAAAAGCCCCGTTTGGGCTGATCGATCTGGTGCGAGGAAATGCCGAGATCGGCCAGGATACCATCAACAGGGGATGTGTGGTGCAGTTTCAAAAAATTCCGCAGAAAACGAAAATTGTTGTTGACCATGATCAGCCGCGGGTCCTCAATCCGGTTGCTGAGGGCCTCCTCATCCTGGTCAAAGGCGACCAGTTTGCCTCCTTCCATTTTGTCAAGTATTGCCCGCGCATGTCCGCCGCCGCCATAAGTGGCATCAACATATATACCTCCGGGTCTGATTGCGAGCGCTGCGATGCTTTCATCAAGCAGGACACTCTTATGATAGATCATCACTGGTGCTTATATGCGGGTTTCCCATTACTTTTTCAGCTAATTGTGCAAAATCTGCGGGTTCACTGGATACCAGTTCGAGGTACGTTTTCTTATTCCATACTTCTATCCGGTCGGAATAGGCAAACAAGATGATCTCCTTTTCAATTGACGCGAAATCAAGCAATTGCTTTGGCAGGAGTAACCTGTTCTGGCTGTCAAGCGAAACCGGGGTCGCCCCGTTGTTGAATGCCCGCACAAATTGGCGATGATCCTTAATAAACATGTTTAACTTGTTCATTCTGCCGGTAGTTTCATCCCATACATTCTGCGGATACAGGACGAGGCAGCCTTCAAAACCACGGTTGATGACAAACTTATCATGAGCATCCGGGCTGATCTGCTTCTTTAGCCCCGCCGGAAGGATGATGCGGCTTTTATCATCCAGCCTGCATTCAAATTCCCCGATTAAGTTTGTTGTCGACATGTGTATCTGTTTTCGAGTGTAAATATAGATAAAAAACTCCACATACCTCCACTTTCCTCCACTGTGTTAATAACTTTTTTATTGATGATTTATTTTATTGGGAAATTAGTAGGGGGACAAGGAGGCACGAGGCCACGGGGTCACCTGGTCCCTTGGTCACTGGGTCACTTGGTCACTGGGTCACAGGGTCACGGATGGGAGATGATCATTTTGGAAAAGCCGTCTCCCACGCGGACTAAATAGATCCCGTTTGCAAGTGTTGAGACCGGGATGATGGAGACACTGTTGAATGGGAGGTCGATGATTTTTTGGCCGAAGAGATTGTGGATGGTCATGCGGGATACGGGATTCGGGATTCGGGATTCGGGATATGAGATAGTTACTATTTGATCTGCCGGGTTGGGAGAGAGTTTTAATGACAGGGATTGTGGTGGGATAATTTCGAATGTACCGGGGATGATCTCCGCGGGAGTTCTCTTTGTAATGTAATTCAACCCGCCGGAGAAATTTCCGGTGATCAGGTCAAAGGCCAAAGGATCGGTCAAATGGCCAATGGCAGGCGAAGTTTGCCAGCCGAAGAGGGTATCGCCCGGGACAGATGATAGCCATTCGTATAATCCGGCGGAACAGGTAAATTTTCCATCCAGGTTGCCATCAATATTTTCGAAAAGATAGAGCCGCCCTTCATCCGAACCAGCTATCAGAAATGTTGTTCCGTCGGTATGCCTTGAAAAACACGGGGTACTGAACCCATCATAGGAAACCTCGTAATTGGTTACATTCACCTTCCCCAGGCTGTCAGTTACCATTGAAAATTCCGGATTTATGGAGGTTCCGGTATTTTTATAATAATTCAGGTTGCCGTTTTGTTCTCCGATGATCAGGTCGGGAATATTATCTTTATCAAGGTCAAATAGCTGCGGGGCACTGTACCCACCAACGTCGATTTCCTGCCAGGACATGACGGGCGGGTAAAATTGCGGGATATCCGTGCCACTTCCGGTATTGATGAATAACATCAGGGTCCCGTCACTGTTACCTGCTAACATATCGGCGTGACCATCCCCGTTGAGGTCGCCAAATGCGGGATAAAGTCCACGCAATCCCATCGCGGAAATCCCTGCAAGGTCATCGGTCATAAACTTGAAAACAGGTGCGGAAATGGTGCCGGTGTTCCTGAAAAAAGCAAGCCGGGAGGTGTAGACGGAATGCAACACAGCATTCTGATAATAGGATGAGTCATAGAATCCGTCATTACCGGCAAACAGATCCAGCAAGCCATCACCATCGATATCATAAAGTACCGGATGTGATGCCGATCCGAAGTCCATCATTTCATTTCGAAACAGTTGGTCAGGTTGTAATGCAAAAACAGGGAGGAGTTCTGATCCGGTATTTTTATAGAACCACACACAGTTGTAGTTGTCAGACGTATGAAGCGCAGGATCAAAAGGCGTGACAATCAGGTCGTTGAGCCCGTCGTTGTCAATATCAATGTCAGACACTGAAGGAAAAGAAAATAGGTTGACCGGCCGCGAAGACGCGGGAAATGCTGTATCCTGGGTCACCATGAAGGCCGAATCGTACGTGCCGCCATTGAAAAGGGCGATCAGGTTTGGAAAATCAACATCACCGAGAATAAGGTCTTTGAGCCCGTCGTTGTTGAGGTCAGTGGCCAGTAAGGTGGAGCCGGTGTGACGGGATGCGGGATGCGGGATACGGGATGCGGTATCCGTAATTCGTAATTCATAATTCATAATTCGTAATTGGTATAGGTCATTCGGGCAATCTGCATTCAGCGTGATCCGGTTCCCGCTTTCACTTTCTTTGAATTTTCCCCAACAGGGATCAGCAAGTCTGAAATCAAGACTGTCGCGATGACCATACTTTTCCATCGAGAGGTTCTGATGGTATTCAACGTACGGAGCCAATGCAAAGAATGTGAGCAAGTCGGTATCCCCGTCGCTGTCTATATCAGCAAGGGCGGGATAATCAACACTGGTAACAAGGATACCCACTTTGCCGGTATAATAGTACGATTCCAGTAATCCGGTTATCAGTTTGAATTTTAGTGAAGTATCCGAAATGTTCTCAAAAACACGCACACCTCCCATCCCATAAGTGAAAATATCCATTTTCCCATCACCGTTATAATCGATGGTTATGACCCAATCGTGCAAATCGGGCAGGATAAGACCGTAGGCAGGGTCAAATGTATAATCAAGGGAATTCGGGATTCCGTGATTGATAAAAGTGAGTTTGCGGTTGCCGTGCCGGTCGAAGATCAGCAGATCATTGATCCCGTCGGTATTGAGGTCAATGGAACAAAACTGGCAGGAATTCAATCCTCCGGCCCATGGAAATTTTAACGGGATCCGGGATGCGGGATCCTGGATTGTCCCTTCACTTTTCTCAGAGATTACAACCTGCGGGGATAATGTTGAAACCTGGCTATGACCGGAACCGGGGTCAAGTGTAAAAAGGCAAACCAGTAAAAAAAGAAAATAAAAGCCGTATGCTGATCTTTTGCTGTCCTTCATTTTACAAAGTTATCCAAATCTTTCCTACCTTTGACTAAGAAAAACCAATGAACAATGAAGATGAAGAAGTACTTTTTACTTTTTACTTTTTAATTTTTTTATGCCCCGAATCCTTATTATCGACGATGAAAAAAGTATACGGAATACCTTACGGGAGATCCTGGAATATGAGAAGTACACGGTCGACGACGCTTCCGACGGAGAGCAAGCACTCCAAAAGATCAGGGAAACCAGGTATGACGTGATCCTTTGCGATATAAAGATGCCGAAAATGGATGGCATCGAGGTGCTTTCAAAGATTTTTGAGATCGCTGATACACCGGTAGTTATGATCTCCGGCCATGGTACGATCGAAACGGCTGTGGATGCCATTAAAAAAGGGGCATATGACTACATCTCCAAGCCCATTGATCTGAACCGTTTGCTGGTAGCCATGCGCAATGCGCTTGACCGCACCCGTCTGGTTGATGAGACCCGCCTGCTGAAACGCAGGATAGGAACCAACTACGAGATGATCGGTTGTAGCGGGCCGATGATGCAGATCAGGACAATGATTGCGAAAGTTGCGCCAACCGATGCCCGTGTGCTGATCACTGGTGAAAACGGGACAGGCAAGGAGTTGGTTGCACGTCATTTGCATGCATTGAGCAATAGATGCAACGGTCCTTTCATCGAGGTAAACTGTGCCGCCATCCCTCCCGAGCTGATCGAAAGCAACCTGTTTGGTCATGAAAAAGGGTCATTTACCTCGGCGATCAAACAGCACAAAGGTGATTTCGAACAGGCAAACGGGGGAACCCTTTTCCTGGATGAGATCGGCGACATGAGCCTGTCGGCCCAATCGAAGGTTTTACGGGCCTTACAGGAAAATAAGATCACCAGGGTGGGGGGGGAGAAGGAGATACCCGTAGATGTACGCGTGATCGCTGCTACCAATAAGAATATCCGTGAGGAAATTAAAAATAAAACTTTCAGGGAAGATCTGTACCACCGGCTGAGTGTCATCATCATCGACGTTCCACCGCTCCGCGAACGGCTGGATGATATACCGTTGCTGGTCGGACAGTTCCTTGCCGACTTCTGTACCGGCATGGGCAAACCCCCAATGGAGATCGATACCGGGGCAATGGATGCCTTCAAGGAAATACAGTGGTCAGGTAATATCCGCGAACTGAAAAATGTGGTAGAGCGACTGGCCATCCTGTGCGATGGAATCATCACCAGCGACGATGTAAAACGGTTCGCGGTATGAAAAAACTTATCGTCCTTACCGGCGCCGGGATGAGCCAGGAGAGCGGTATCAGTACTTTCAGGGATGCCAACGGGCTCTGGGATAATTACCGGATCGAGGATGTCGCCTGCCCGGAAGCCTGGGAACGGGATCCGGAACTGGTACTCAGTTTTTACAACATCCGGCGGAAGCAGCTATATGAAGTTGTGCCGAATGCAGCGCATGTCGCGCTGGCAAAACTTGAAGAAAATTATGATGTTCAGATCATTACACAGAATGTTGATGACCTACATGAACAGGCAGGATCAACCAGGGTGCTCCATTTGCACGGGGAACTGAAAAAAGCAAGATCAACGAAGGATCCCGACCTGGTTTATAACCTCCCGGGATGGGAACTGAACATGGGCGACCTGTGTGAAAAAGGATCACAACTTCGCCCGCACATCGTCTGGTTCGGTGAAATGGTGCCCGAAATCATACCGGCTATATGCCTGGTTGAAACGGCCGACGTGATCCTGGTGATCGGAACCTCACTAAAAGTATATCCCGCCGCCGGACTCCTGCAATATGTTCCATCCGCGGTGCCAAAATATTTGATCGATCCGGCTGCAGAACCCCAGTATTATTTGCCGAACCTTACCATTATCAAAGATAAGGCAACAACCGGAATGACGACCTTCATCAACCTTTTATCCCATATCCCGTAACCCGCATCCCGCATCCCTTCTTATGCAGTTTTCTTTTCAAACCCGAGAATCAAACCGGCAACTCCCCCGACAAGACCACCCAAAATCGTAGAGGCAATAATGTCAACGATAGCTGCCTGAAATGACATGAGGTTCATGAATCCGTACATGGAGATGTCAAAACCGAAGGAAATCAGGAAAAATATAAGCATTCCTGCAGTAAGACCCGTCATGAAGGTTTTGATCCCGGCCCAGGTATGAAAGATATAAACGATCAGTACTGACCAGCTGAGATTCATTAATAAAATTGCCCAGATCAGGGGTGGATCCCTTTCAAGGCCCTCGTAAACAATCATTTGTGATTTGTAATAATCACTTAAAATAAAATCAAAGATGAGCCAGCCGGCGAAAAATCCCGTGATGGTCGCACCTAAAATCGCGAGTAAAACTTTTGTGTTCATGGCTTTGAATTTTAAATTAATCATCACAAATATAAAACAATAAATTTATTTTGATTAATTCTAAATTAATTTTTTGCTAACAAATTCATGTACACCTCCACCCTCCAATCAAATGAAATTCCTGCATTTCCTGCCTTTTCTGCAATCCCAGCATTCCCTGCATTTCCTGCATTTCCTGCATTTCCTGCATTACTCAAAAAGTCTGCGAACAATTCCCGCACATCCCGACCTCTTTCCGGTTGACCAGTATTTTTTTCCTGAAGTCATGGTAGGCATTGCCCTTCCATATTTCCCGGAAACTTTTTTCTGTCAATTGACCCATCACATGGGTTGCGTCCTTATCGAAACAGCAGGGAACTACTCTCCCATCCCAGGTTATTACACAGGAGCTCCACATGCGGAAGCAGGAGTTTGGCTGCCTGTTCCTAAGTGTAAACGGTCGGACAGGTGGACAAGGGGACAAGGGGACGGGAGGACAAGCGAACATGCGTACGGGCGGACGGGTGTTGAAGTAGTAAGGTAGCAAATTAGCGAAGTGGTGAAAAAGTGTGTGTTTCGCCTTTTGGTGATAGCGGGAGTATTTGGGATTTTGGGGCATTAACGGGTTTCCGTTCTCAAAATCGTAGAATTGGGCGGTTTTAAAAACGAGTTTGCTAACACCCAGTTCCTTTGACAACCTCCTGATCTCATCCAATTTATGTTCATTGGATTTGAGTACCAGGCATTGAAGAATAATTTCAGGGGTTCGTTTGTTTAGTCGTTTTTTTTCGCTGACCAGTAACCGGATCCCTGCGATCACCTTTTCCAGATCACCTCCCCGTCGATAGGACTCATAACTTACCTGATCGGGACCGTCGAGTGAAATGATCAACCGGTTCAATCCCGATGCAATGGTTCTCTGTACCGATTCCATACCCAGAAAATGACCATTGGTGGAGGTTGTGACAAATATTTTTTTCGATCTCGCGAAAGCTATAAAGTCAAAGAGGTGGCTGCTCATGTATGGTTCTCCCTGGAAATAGAGCGTCAGGTAGGAGAGACCGGGTAGTAACTGGCTGGTAATGGATTGAAACATTCCGGATTGCATGGACCCGTGCGGTCGTGTCAGGCCCTTCATACCTGCAGGGCATTCGGGACAATGCAAATTACAGCAATTGATGGGCTCAATGCTGGCTGCAACCGGATTCCCCCAATGGATCACCCTTTTCACGGATCGTGAAATGAGGTAACCGGCAACAATCCTGAACAGGTTAACAGCCCGGATCAGAAAAAGGATCATAACCCGGGATCGCCGGCAGCTTTTTTCGCCTTCTCCTGTTTCTTTTTCTTTCGACTTGCCAGGATCGATTTGCCAAAAGAAAAGGCCTTGTGCAACACGGATGATGAAGAAGAAAGTTCGTTGATCACCGTGGATGCAATGTTTTGAAACGTAAATGCATGTAAAATGTTCCGGTATCCAGTGTGGAGGTCCGCTTCAGCTTTCACGATCTCAAACCGCACCCGTTCTTTTTCCAACCTGAGATCCTCCATTGAACGGATCCTCCCGGGTTGTATTCTGTATCTTCTACTCGTTTTCATCTTTCTCCTCCATCAGAATTTTAGCTAAATGTGAAACCAATGGATTGATAAAGAAATTGTGCCGGTTTACATAAATGATAATACCCCCTAAAACATAAACCGCCGTGACGATCATAGCGCCCAGCCAGGCAGGTCCGATATCATCCCCAAACCAGAAGACAAACGCCAGTGAGAGGAACAGCAACAGGAACATAGCCAGGATAAAGAAAATGACCGCGATCAGGAAAAATGAAGCAAGTTTCGCGATCTTCTCCGTGAGGATCAGCTTGACAAGATCAATCCTGAGATTCACATAATCCTTGACATTCTCGGTCAGCAATGATACATTGTCTGATATTCCGGTAGACCCCATCATTTGTCCTCCTTTTCTGTGTTATCGGTCTCATCTGCAGAATGTCCTTCATTTTCACCCGATGAAAAGGCTGATTTAAAGGCATTGACCTTTTCCGACAGGTCATCCTGCATTATATCGGCAATTCCCATGATGCGTTTTTTCAGACGCTTACGGGTTCTGGAACCTTTTGCAGGGGCAATGAGCATGCCAATCCCGATACCTGCTGCCACTCCAACCAGGGCGGCAAGTAATACTTTTGAACTTGAATTAGCCATTTTGGACATCATTTATTCGGTTAACAATCTTGTAAAGTTACTTTTTTTCCGGCATATATTGGAAAATCCGGAATTACCCGGAACAAAAATAAGGCAAGAACAAGAATCATACTACCGGTAATTGAATAAATTTTCCCTGTTCCTGAAAATTCCTTACATTTACACTTCAAAAATTATTGGAGAATTTACCATCAAACAATTTAATTATGTTACTGAATACTAAATTAATACAGGAAACCTACGGGAAAATTTCCAGGGGCATCTCCCATGCAAAAGTGTTACTCGGAAAACCATTGACCCTGACTGAAAAGATTCTGTACGGACATCTCTTCGACCAGAATCCATCCGTGCCATACAAACGCGGAATCGATTATGTCAATTTTCTGCCCGACCGGGTAGCCATGCAGGACGCCACCGCACAGATGGCATTGTTGCAGTTTATGACGGCTGGCCGGGAAAGTGCGGCAGTGCCATCGACGGTCCATTGCGATCATCTCATACAGGCTCAGCTTGGCGTTAAAACCGACCTCGCGACGGCCATCGTTCAAAACAAGGAAGTATATAGTTTTCTTGAAACGGTGTCGGCCAAATACGGGATCGGTTTCTGGAAACCCGGTGCCGGGATCATCCACCAGGTGATTTTTGAAAACTACGCCTTCCCCGGTGGCATGATGATCGGAACAGATTCGCACACCCCCAATGCCGGGGGACTTGGCATGGTCGCGATCGGCGTTGGCGGCGCCGATGCGGTGGATGTGATGTCAGGCATGCCGCTGGAGCTGAAAATGCCCAAGGTCCTGGGAATTGAACTTACCGGGAAATTAAGCGGATGGGCTTCGGCCAAGGATGTGATCCTGAAAGTCGCCGGAATCCTTACCGTAAAAGGCGGTACCGGCTTTATTGTTGAATATTTTGGCGAAGGTGCCGAATCGCTTTCCTGCACCGGGAAGGGAACAATCTGCAACATGGGCGCCGAGATCGGTGCAACCTGTTCCCTGTTTGCCTATGATAAGAAAATGAAAACGTATCTCGAAGCCACAGGTCGGAAAGAGGTTGCGGCGCTGGCTGATAAAAATGCTGAGTATCTCGTACCTGATACGGATGTCCGGAAACATCCCGAATTGTATTACGACCAGTTCATCCGGATCAACCTTTCGGAGGTGGAACCGTATATCAACGGCCCATACTCGCCCGATGTGGCACACCCGATCTCGGAATTCAAAGCATTCGTAAAGGAAAATAATTATCCGGAAACCCTGGAAGTGGGGCTGATCGGCTCCTGCACCAATTCATCCTACGAGGATATTTCGCGTGCCGCATCCGTGGCAAAACAGGCTAATGAAAAGCATCTGAAGGCGAAATCGGAATTTATCGTCACACCGGGTTCGGAACAGATCCGTTATACCTGCGAACGCGACGGTTTGCTGGAAGTATTTACCAACATGGGCGGCGTGATCATGGCCAATGCCTGTGGCCCCTGCATCGGGCAATGGTCGAGGAAAATGGACAATCCCGACCGCAAGAATTCTATCCTGAATTCGTTCAACAGGAATTTTGCCAAACGGAATGACGGCAATGCCGCCACCCATAGTTTCATCGCCTCTCCCGAGATCGTTACAGCGCTGACCTTGGCCGGCACCCTCACTTTCAACCCTCTGAAAGATTCCCTGGTCAATGAATCGGGGCAAATAGTGAAACTGGATGAACCATACGGAGAAGAGCTGCCGGTGAATGGTTTCGATGTAAAAGATACGGGGTACCTGGCTCCGCCTGCCAATGCCGCCTCCATCACGGTCAATGTCAGTCCTGATTCCGACAGGTTGCAACTCCTCCAGCCATTTGCCCCCTGGGATGGGAATGATCTGCGCGGGTTAAGGCTGCTGATCAAGGCAAAAGGGAAGTGCACCACCGATCACATCTCCATGGCTGGTCCCTGGTTGAAATTCCGCGGCCATCTCGACAATATATCAGACAACCTTCTGATGGGGGCTGTCAACTTTTTCAATGAAAGGACCAACGCGGTGAAGAATCCTGAAACCGGCGAATACGGAGAAGTCTCGAAAACGGCCCGCTTTTACAAAGCACAGGGTATTCCGACCATGATCGTGGGTGATGAAAATTACGGCGAAGGATCTTCGCGCGAACATGCTGCCATGGAACCGCGCCATCTGGGGGTCCTGGTGGTTTTAGTGAAATCGTTTGCACGGATCCATGAAACCAACCTGAAAAAGCAGGGTATGCTGGCACTCACGTTTGCCAACCCTGAAGATTACAATAAAATACTGGAAGACGACTTATTCGACCTCAACGGACTGGAGACTTTCAAGCCAGGGAAACCGTTGACCATGAAACTCCGCCATGCAGATGGTTCTAACGAGGAAATTGCCATCAATCATAGTTACAGCGACCAGCAGATCAACTGGTTCAAGGCAGGAAGTGCGCTGAATTATATGAAGACCTTGTGAGAATTATGAATTATGAAATTTGAATTAGGAATTATGAATTTCATTTAGTGCACGACAACCACTTTTCTTACGAAGGTTCCGGATGCGTTTTTTATTCTTAACAGGTAGATCCCGGAGGGGAGGTCAGATACCTGGAAAATAAATTCAGTTTGTTTCCCTGGAAGAGATGACCTGATATTTTGTCCAAAGAAATTAAGTAATTCACACGATTCCAACGGGGTGTCACTCTCTATGTTGAAAAAGTTATCCGCGGGATTGGGTAAAACCTTCATCTCCTGATCCACGGTCATGCCAATCCCTTGCAACAGATCAACCACCAGCGTATCACCCGATGCTTCACATAGAGGAGTGCCGGTTAAATCTTTCTGAAGGTCAGTGATGTAGTACCTGAACTGACCGGATGGGTAACCAAAAGGAATTGTATCGAAAAAATCCAGACCCTGGATGAGTTGGAGATTCAATTTCAAATAGGGATTAAATGCGGGGCCTTCGCTACGGTAAACGTTGTAGCCGGCCAATACCTGCAGACTGTCGCATGCAGGGGGTAGCCATAAAAGATGCACGACATTCCCGGTTTTCAGGTAGTCACAGCCTTCCGGACCAAAGCATTTTGGTGATATTTTTATATTATCAACGGACCAGTTGCCAATATTGGCGCTATTTGAGCCCGATACTTTAAATCCAATCCTGAACCTCTTATCGCAAACCTGGGAAATATCTATCTTCTGGTGAATCCATCCTGTTGATCCTTCATTTGTAAACTCAACAGCCGGGAACCATGTATTGTCAACATAATATTCAGCAACCAGTTTTTCCGTACCACTGGCGGTAATGTCGGTGAGCTTGTAATCAAACTCAAAGTACATGTTGGCGCATACCCAAGGTTCAGCCGGAAGTGAGGTGCTCTTCAGCGTGGATTCATAATCCTGAACAGCAGGAAGACCGGTAAAAACCGCCGTAGGTAAAGGATTCCCCTGGGTAATATCGATGAACCAGTTACCCTGGGCCGGAATGAACTGCCAGTTTTGAAAGACAAATGTACCTAAGGCCCAGTCTTCGTGAAAAGGCATTGTCACGTCACAATTGAGAAATATGGTGACGGGTCCTGCCGGTGGAGATTCCCCGAACTGACCGGGCACACCATAGAAAGAAAGATCATAGTATGCCGTAACCGTATAAAGGTATGTCCCATATTCTATTCCGTAATCATAGAAGGTCAGACTGTCGCCGCTTGGAATATAATGACGTAAAACCCCGTCCCGGTATAGATAGTACCCAAGCAAACCCGCCGGGGTACCGCCGCCAGGCAGTTCGGGTTTCTGCCAGTACAAATAGGCATTGCATTCAATCTGAATCCCTTCGAAATTGAGCGGCGGATAAAGTGTGTAACGTACATTCGGGGGCAATGTCTACCCGTTGATCGGCCTGGAGTAGACTGCAAGTACTGTCAGTAACAAGCAGATGGCCAGTTTGTTAACATGGTTCATGGCTTGGATGGTTATATAGGTGGGAAAGAACGGGATGAAAAATGTGCGATAAAGATAGGTTATTCCTGGCCGGAATGCAACAATTTGTTAACAGCTGTACAGATCTTTTTTATGCAACCTGCCGGTGGGGGGCGGCTGCATCAGGCGGTACACCACCTCCTTCTCCGATAACCGGAAAAGTCTTTCCGGTTCAGTGCGAAGTTCTTCCAGGTATGGCTGAAGCCTGAAAAATGGAATGAAGTGAACCGTGGTTTTATCAAGTGATATTTTACCCTGGTATGTGAGGTTGATCACCCATGCATCCGACGGGTGATAGTGATCGATAAAACTGCGCAGCGACCGGGTGATCTCAGGTTTGGTCATGGTAGAATATTTCACTTCCACCGGAAGCGGGTTCTCGTACCGCTCGATCACGAAATCAACCTCCGCCTTGTTGGTGGTACGCCAGAAGTGAAGATCGTAGATGTGTCGCTGCAGGGTGTCGAGCAACAATGTACAAACAAGGTTCTGGAACACAAAGCCGTGATCACGGTGGTTGTGGATGTTGCCGAACATCCGGATGGCGAAATTCCGCATCCCGTGGTCGGTAAAATATACTACCGGTGATTTGGTGATCTCCTTGATTTTGTTGCCATGAAGGGGAGGGATCATCTTCAGGAACCAGGTACGTTCCGCGTACCATAGATATTTCTGAATTGTCGGTAATGCTGCACGGGTTTCATTCGAAAGCGTGGAGAGGTTGATCATGCCGCCGGTTTGTGCTGCCAGCAGACTGATCATCCGGCCATAAATTTCGGGACCGTGCCCCTTCAGCAGCAACTGGATATCCTTAGTCATATACGACTGGTAGATCTCATGGATAACATCCATCTTTTCATGCAGTGTGGTGGCCGTGATCACCCTGGGATAACCACCAAAATTGAGGTATTCGTTCAGCATCAGGATGGACGCAGGCAGATCATTCATTAAAAAGGAATCCAGCCGGCCTGAATGTTCATAGTTTGTCCGGAAATCGGCAAATTCGAAGAAACTCACAGGCATGACCTCGAACACCCGCTTACGGCCGGCCATCGATTCCTGGATATTGGCGCGAAGTTCCATGCTTCCGGAACCGGAAAGGACAAATTTGACCGGCAGGTTCATATCATAGAGTCCTTTCATGAAAAGCCCCGCGTTTTCCTTCAACTGGATCTCATCGATAAATACCACTGATTTCCTTTTGCCGGTAACCTTTTCGATCCGTTCAAGCAAGGATGCCTGTGAAGCCATAACTTTGAAGTCGGCTTCATCGTCAAGATGGAGAAATAGAGAAGGCATACCGTCTTTGGCAACTTTTTCAGCCATTTGCTGCATGAGGGTGGTCTTCCCGACCTGGCGCGGCCCGGCAATCAGGGTGATTTCGGGTTCGCGCAAATGATCTGAAAGCTCCTGCAAGATGTTTCTTCGGATCATAATTAAAATATTAACCAGATAAAAATCACAAATATACAAAAATATCTGGTAAATGTACAATGATCCGTGCATTTTTTTCCTAGTTTTTTTACCAGCCGGCCATGATTTTTCTATCTTTGCCGTCGCTGGAATGTTCGATAATTGTTCAACATGATGAAACTGTTGTTTCTCTTTTTACGGTTGCTGAAGGCATTTCGCCGTACTGGTTTGAAATTGCGTGGGAAAACAGAGATGGATGTAAATGTTGAACGCGTGATCTCCGGCAAGGCGTGGGACGATTTCTGCGATAACCTGAAATCGGCGGGAGCATCACTGATGTACCCTGGCGCGCCACGCGATGCCTTCAACCAGGCAGAAGGCCTTCGTTATTTGTCCCGGCTTACACGCGGTGGACTGGAAGCTTTCGTAGAATACTGCGATCCTGCCTTCCCCATATTGCGCCGCATGGCACATGAAACCGTGAAACTTGGTGCCGATAACCCCGACAATTACTATTTCAATGCCCGTATCAGCGGAAGCCACACCTATCGTATCCATGGAAAAAGAAACTCAGTGCATTACCTCGGTTTTTTTACCCTGAACGGAGATTATGGAACAACCGGAGGACTTGCACCTTGCGGATCATTGGAAGATCGCGACCTGAAGATGGAGGAGGATGGCAGTTTTGAGATCATCCTGAGCAGATCGCCAGCCGGGAAAAACTGGCTGAAAACCGGGGCTGAAACAACCATGGTGATGGTGCGCCAGACCTTCTTGGATCGTCTTCGGGAAATCCCCGCGGAGATCTCCATTGAAAACCTGGATGGCCGTACGGCCCCCGCTCCGGTTACCCCGGCCATGATCGACGAAGGCCTGAAAAACGCTTCGATGTTTGTAGCCGGCGTTTCGCTGATGTTCGCAAAATGGGCCAATGGATTTCAGAAACATACCAATAAACTACCCCTTTTTGATCCCGCTGTCTCAAATGCTGCCGGGGGAGACTCCAACATTATTTATTATCACAGTCATTGGAAACTGGCAGATCATGAATCACTGGTGATCGAAGTAACTCCACCCGGGTGTGATTCCTGGAATTTCCAGCTCAACAATTACTGGATGGAATCGCTCGATTACCGGTATTTTACGATCTGCATTAACAAATCCTCCGCCCATTATGAAGAGGATGGCTCCGTACAGATCATCGTTGCCCATCAGGACCCTGGAAAACCCAACTGGATCAATACCTGCGGACATCATGAGGGTACGATGCTGTGGAGATGGTACCGGCTGGCGGAGGGCGCGGCAGCGGTAGAACCCCGATGTAATTTACGATTTTAGATTTCAGATTTTAGATTTCAGATTTCAGATTTTACATTTTACCATGAACATCCGCCAAAGTCCATTCTGGTTCAGGACACTGAACAAGTGTTGGGAGGCAAGCTATGCCGTGGGAACAAAGGTTACCATTGATAAAGACGATCTTATCCGGCGGGCCAGGAAAATCACGGGACTGGAGGATTTTGGCATTGATTTCAATGAAGAACCGCTGGAAAAACTGCTGCACTCCGTCCATGAAGAGGCAGAACTGCATCCCGCCGGCCGGTTTATCACCCGTGAGCGGCTGGTGAACCTGCTGGCCATCCGTCTGCGTGCAGAATATTTCTTTAAAAAATACCCGGGGATACTGGATCAGGACCTGTACCCGGCCTGGATCATCGTGGGACTGCAACGAACCGGCACCACGAAACTGCAGCGCCTTCTGGCTGTTGACCCCGACCATCGCGTTATCCCCGGTTGGGAAGCCATCAACCCCGTACCCATAGACCTCAAATTATACGACCTTTCACATGCCTCCCCGTCCCCTCGTCCCCCTGGTCCCTCGTCCCCTCGTCCCCCGTCCCCCGAAATTTATCCCCACCCCGCCGACCAGCGCATCTCCATCGCCAACACCTCCGTTAAAGCGCTCAGATACATGTCGCCGGTTTTTTTTGCTATCCACCCGATCGATGCCATGCAGCCCGAAGAAGATATTTTGCTCCTGGATGTGAGTTTCATGAGCACGACCCCGGAGGCAATGATGCATGTCCCGTCCTATGCCGCCTGGCTTGAACATGCGGATCAATCGCAGGCATATGCCTATGCCGTGAAGTTGCTGAAATTCATGCAATGGATCAGGCCGGCAAAACGATGGATGCTGAAAACACCGCATCACCTGGAATTTCCAGGACTGATCGAAAAGCATTTCGGAGAGGTGCATTTCCTTTGGCCACACCGCGATCTGATGGAATCCATCCCATCGTTTTTAAGCATGGTCACCTATAACAGGATGATCTTCAGCAACCGGGTTGACGAACGGCAGGTCGCGGATCACTGGGTACGAAAGATCGGCTACATGCTTGACAAAGCGATTGATTACAGGCTGAAAGACGGCAATGAGGCAAAATTCACCGACATCTGTTATGAAAACCTTGTCAGCGATCCGGTGATCGAACTGGAGAAAATATACCGGCTCAATGGAGGTCTCACCCATGAAATGACAAAACAGTTCCGGTATCATGAAACCGCTCATCCTCACCGGAAACATGGGATCCACCAGTATTCGATGGCTGATTTCGGATTGACGGAAGCCGGTATTGCAAACCAGACAGCCCATTACGATCATTTTATAGCAGAACATCATGCACGACAGCAGTCATAAGAAGTATAGCAATCCGGTTTCTGCAACACTGACAGGAATAAGGGACCTGTTCAGGAAACAAACGCCTGCCGGAGAACTGAATCCTTCCGACCGCCTCGACGGTAAGACCGTGCTGGTCGACGGATCAAGTTCCGGGCTTGGATTTGCCATTGCAGTAGATGTGGCCCGGAGGGGAGCGCGTGTGATCATGGCCTGTCGCACCGGGATCCCTGAAAAAGGGGAGAAGGTAAAAAAACTCTCCGGCAACCCCGATGTAAAGATGCTCCACGTCGACTTCACCGACCTTAATTCCATCCGCCAGTTAATCACCCAACTCCATTCCCCCTCCCTTTTTGGGGAGGGGGTAGGGGGTGGGGTGTATTCCGCAGTGGAGGGGGTAGGGGGTGGGGTGTATTCCGCAGTGGAGGGGGCAGGGGGTGGGGTGTATTCCGCAGGGGAGGGGGCAGGGGGTGAGGTGTATTCCGCAGGAGAGGGACCAGGAGGTGGGGTGGACATCTACATCTGCAACGCCGGGATCGTCCCGAAACATAGTCGTAAAACCCCGCAGGGACTCGAAGAGATGTTCATGGTAAACTATCTTTCCAAATTCGTTTTCGTGAATTTATTGCTGGAGAAGAATTGCTTTCAGGATGCGGGACGCGGGATGCAGGATGCGAGATACGGGATGCGGGATGCGGGATGCGCAATTCCCCGGATCATATTCATTACTTCCGAGAGCCACCGTAACCCGGAAACCTTCGACTGGGAAGGCTTCGGGAAGTACCGGGAATACGGGATCGGGAAATCGGTTGAATTGTACGGTTATTACAAGCTGCTGCTCACCACCTTTTCTGTTGAGCTTTCCCGGAGGCTTAATCCTGGCGGAACTACCAGCTTTTCTGTCTTTTCCGTGTGCCCCGGGCCGGTCAATTCGAACATTGCGCGGGAAGCCCCGGTACTGTTTAAACCACTGTTGAAGCTGGTCTTCGGCATCTTTTTTAAATCACCGGCCAGGGCGGCCATCCCCGCGGTTTATCTTGCTGCATCACAGGATGTTGAAGGAAAACCCTTTGATTATCTCTTCCTGATGAGCCGGCAAAAGGTGGATGAAAAGGCGGCGGATCCTGACAATGGCAGGCGGTTGTGGGAGTTGTCTGAAACCCTGGGGAAGAATTTAAAATGAATATAAAAGCCTGATCTCGTCAGCCCAGATCGTATCATCCGGCGTCTCCAGGATCAGCGGCATGTTGTCGAACCGCGGATCGTTGATGAGCCATTTGAAAGGGTTGATCCCGAGGGTACCTTTTCCCAGGCTTTCATGACGGTCGACCCGGCTCCCCAGGCCTTTTTTGGAATCATTGAGATGGATGCCTTTCAGATAGCTGAAACCGACGATTTCGCCGAACTGCTGAAACGTATTTTTGAACCCGGTTTCGGTCGAAAGGTCATAACCTGCCACGAAAGCATGGCAGGTGTCGATGCATACACCCACACGGCTTTTATCTTCCACTTGATCGATGATGTACCGGATCTGTTCGAATTTAAACCCGGTCCAGCTACCCTGACCCGCCGTATTCTCAATGACGGCCGTTACCCCTTTCGTTTTATCAAGGGTAATGTTGATCGATTCCGCGATCCGCTTCATGCACTCCTCGTCGGTGATTTTGGCCAATGATCCCCCCGGATGGAAATTCATCCGGTCGAGGCCGAGCTGCTCACAGCGCTGCATCTCATCGAGAAAAGCTTCCCGCGATTTCTCCAGCCCCTCCTGTTCCGGGTGCCCCAGGTTGATCAGGTAACTGTCGTGGGGCAGGATCTGGAATGGCTGATAACCGTACTTTTCGCAATTCTCACGGAAAAGCCGGATGCTGTTCTTCGTCAGCGGTGACGACTTCCACTGGCGCTGGTTCCTGGTAAAAAGTGCAAAAGCCTTCGCCCCGATCTCAGAGGCATTGACGGGGGCGTTCTCTACTCCGCCTGAGGCGCTAACGTGGGCTCCGATGTATTTCATAGGTTGGGGGGGTGGTTAGGTGATGGATTGGTGGACAAGGGGACAAGGGAACGAGGGACCAAGGGGACAAGGGGACGGGTGGACAAGAAACAGGGTAACAGGGTGACAGGGTAACATGGTTATTGAGTGATTGGGTTATTTGTTTTTTTTTCAAAAGTATGGAAAAATCTTTTACCGGATTTGTTCAGGATTTTGCATTTCCAACTCCATTTTTCACAAAACTTTAACAATTATCCCTCACATTGGCCTTTCATTATGAGTATATTTGTAAAAATATTGAGGCAATGAAAAAAATCCATATACTCCTGTTTTGTTCCATTTTCGTGTCGACTGTGCTCGGACAGGTCACCCTGACATTCAGGAACAACGGCCTGGTGCCAGGGGATTCGTCCCGGACACAGGAGATCACCTATATTGATCCGGGCAACGCGGGCGAGAACCAGCTTTGGGATTTCTCGGGGATCCGGAACACGAGCAAAACGACTTACTGCGGCGTTAAGTCCGACCCGGCATTTTCTGTAAAGGACAATGGCGGATCAGGTATGATCCTGAGCGAGGATGGCTATGATCACACCCTTATTTCCAGTGAAAACGAATATGAGGAAACGGGATACATCAATACCGCGCGGCATCAGACCATGGTCTGTTCAGATCCGGTCGTTAAAATGAAATACCCGTTCCCGTTTGGTCGTACATTCAGCGACGCGTTCACAGGTGTTGAAAGTTACAATGAAAAGAACAAGGTCAGCCAGGAAGGTACTTATTCGGTGACTGCGGACGCATATGGCACGCTGATCCTGCCTGACCGGATCCTCAAAAACACGCTTCGCCTGAAAACGGTTATGCAATCATTGCATACCGGTAAATGTGGCTCAACACAGTCATTGGTAGTGAAATACTACTGGTATGCCCCCGGTTACCGTTATCCGGTCCTGATGACCGGCACGACCGAAAACAAGTACGGCATCAAGGATCCAGTCATTTTCAAACATGCCTGGCTGAACCTGGATCAGCGTTCATTTGGTTCTCCGGCAGAAGATGCCGGTGTGAACAGTCAGCCCGGACCGGAAGGAAACGCTGTGATCGTATTCCCGAATCCTTTCGGCGAGCAGGCGACTTACCATTATTTCATACGGGAACAGGTACCGGTGATGGTCGAGCTGTATGATATGTCGGGTAAATTCAGCATCTGTGTTGAAAAGAAGCAGCTTCGCACGGAAGGATTGCATACCGGTACGATCAGGCCGGCTGACCTCGGATTGACCCCCGGGATCTATTATCTCCGCTTTACACTGGATAAGGAGGTGGTCGTTGACAAGGTCGTAAAGATTTAATGTAACAAACATTGATTTTGCAATGAGTAAAAGCATATTGGCACTCCAGTTGGGGCTTGTCCTGTTTTGTACCACATTTTTTTACCCTTTCCCTGATCCGGGAGGATCGTCGTTTGCCATTCACCTGTTTCCATCCTCCTGTGATACCACGCCGGAGTTGAACCGGAAGATCGTCGATCTTGTCAGGCAGCAACTTGGCAGGACGGTCGGCCGCGGCGAATGCTGGGACCTGGCGGCACTTGTACTCGATCGTAACGGAGCATCGTGGGACGGACGTTACACCTTCGGCCGCAAAGTTGATCCGAAGAAGGACTGCATCTATCCCGGCGACATCATCCAGTTTGAAGGGGTGAAGATCAGGTACACCAGGGGCCGCAGCGTATTTACCGAAACCATGGCCCATCATACGGCGGTGATCAACGAGGTGAAGGCGAAAGGCGTATTTGTCCTGGCTCATCAAAATACCGGTACATCGGGCAGGAAAGTCGGGTTAAGCGACCTCGACCTGAAAACCATCATCAAAGGCAAATACCAGATCTACCGGCCTGTCTTGTAGCTCCCTTATCAGGAATAAGGTCTGCTGTCTTTCACTCTTCACAATTCATTCTTCACTCTTCACTTTTCTCTCTTCACTCTTCTCTCTTCACTCTTCACTATTCATTTTTCACTTTTCACTCTTCACTCATCCCTTCATCACTTTACTCAAAACTGATCAACGACCGTTCCTCCATCATGGAGTTATAAACGGTAGACGGGGCAGGATTCAGGAGGTTCCCAGACAGATCGAATTCATTTGTCTTCCTGTATTGTTTCAACACGAACGGATATCCCCGGGAAAAAAGAAAATCAGGATTCCCGGTAATCTGAAAATGTAGATGGGGACCTCCGGAATTTCCTGAATTTCCAAGTCGTGCCAGGGGTTGTCCCTCCGTTACCGAATCGCCGTTTGCCACGAAAAAGCTGTTGGGAATGCAATGACCGTACCCTGCAAAGTGACCATCGCCCAGATCAAGGATCAGGTAGTTCCCGGCATATTCGCTCATCGAATGAAGGACTACATCGTGGGCATTACCATGATTTTCAGCCAGGTCATCCTGCAAATCAACGATCCTGCCGCCGGCAACCGCGTAAAGGGTATCTCCGTAGTTGAAATAGGATTCATTGACCAGCGGATCTCCGTTCAGAATATTATTCAATTCATCGTTGAATTGCACGTTGTCAAAGGCAAACCGTTCGGGCCACCAGATGTTGCCGCCCATGAAAAGCAAGACATAAAAATGATAATCCATGGTCGATTGACTCACAAACAACCAGTTCCTGCCTTTTACAGGAGAGGCAATAATGACGGGCATTTCGCTTGTCCGGGGAGAAAAAGGGGCATCTTCTGTGATGATGTCTTTGGATTGAATCGTGTCTCTGAATTCAAACCGGTGAGCAATGGCTGAAGGGACGGTTTGTCCCGTCGGAACCGGGATCTGAATGGAGAGATAGTAATGAGATATCTGATCCCAGGTAAAAAAGGGTACCGGGGGTATAGGATTTTTGAGGATAAAAGGCATTTCGGATTCCGTCAGTGTAAGCAACTCATTTTTCGTGATGGCATCGAATGCCACGATCTTTTTCAACTGTAATCCGTCATTTTCATATTCCCACATTCTGATCGTATAACAGATCCGGATGAATTTCTCGGTCTGATAGGGTATATCGTTGATGATCACCTCCATCTTTTTTAAATTTTCCGGAAGGATCACTTCCTTTTTTTCATGTCTGCATTGAATAAAGAGTACTGCAATGAGCACCCTGGTGAGGAGAAGAATAACAGCTTTCATAAGGTTTGCATATTTTGTTTATCCCCGTGAAATGTTCCTGTGGCATTCTTTTGTATTTCCTGACCGAAGTTAGTAAATAATTCAACCCGGATATCAGATACATTAAAAAAAATATAGCCATTCACCCCCAACGATTCCAGGGACCGGTAAACATTATCCTGGGACATTCGGCCGGTAACAGAAAAAATGTTTATATTTGCACCCTCAAACCGGGGAACAGTCCGGACAGTTCGGGGTGTGGCGCAGTTGGCTAGCGTACTTGCATGGGGTGCAAGGGGTCGGAAGTTCGAGTCTTCTCACCCCGACATGAAAATCTCAACTAATTAACAATCAATATGTTAAATAGTTGAGGTTTTTAATTTCCACAGATAAACACTTTTTTCCCTGTCCAAATATGACGATGATTTGATTTTTGACTCCTTCTTAATCAATCTTAATACCACCAGGATATAAATTGCTTATCTTTGGAGATGGTCATTATCTGCCGGTTGAAACAGAAGATTGGTATGAAGTCAAACAAAGAATTTTAATTCTGGCGACATTCCTGCACATTTAGATTTTTCCCTGCTATTATTATCATTGAATCATGAAATATAAATAAACACTGTTCATGCAAACCGTTAATGTTGATCATGGATCTTCCATATGACAATTAAAAAACAAATTATTAACACATGAAAAAAATATTTCTTTTACCCGTTATATTATTGATTGCCTTCTCCGGAATCAGCCAGACTGCGAAACAATATTTGAACAAAGGATTGCTCAGGTTTGATCAGCAGGACTATAATGAGGCAATGTTCTATTTTTTAAAGGCCGCGGAGAAAAAACCTAAATACGCGGAAGCTTATTACCATATGGGCATAACCAGGAGAGCTCTCGACCAGGTTATTAACAGCAGAACTGTCCGCCATACGAACAAGGTCCTGCAATTTACCCCGGAGAAAACAGGTTCCGAAGATCAAAATACGGCTAAAACGTGTGTGGTTACAGACTACAAGGCCATCCTGGACAGCCTGAATGAGGTTATAAAAATTAATCCGCAGGATGCAAAGGCATATTTCGGCAGGGGAGGCGCCAAGGCAGGACTGAAAGACTACCCAGGCGCCATTGATGACTATTCAACTGCCCTGAAGATCAGTCCTGAATATCCGGAAGCAAATCTGTTCAGGGGACGGGTGAAGAGTCATCTCCATGATTTCACCGGGGCCATTGCCGACTTTACAGAGGCCATCCGGTTATCCCCCGCATCAGGCACGGCATATCTCGCGAGAGGTGATGCTAAGAATTCAATGGGAGACGCCGCAGGATACCAGGCCGACTTTGAGAAAGCCCTTGCGATTGACCCGAGGTATAAACTTATTACATATACAACCGACGGACCTGTAACTGTTTCCGGGACCACGCTTGAAATTGACTATTATTCCAGGGCCATCGCGTTAAACCCTGAATATGCTGATGCTTATTATAACAGGGGATTAGCCAGGATAAATTCAAACCTGAACCACGACGGATGTATTGATTTAAACATGGCAGCAGGGTTAGGCTTTAAAATGGCGGAAGAGAAAATAAAAGAATACTGCCATTGAACTCACCATGCTGCCCGTTCTTTTACAATACCTCATCCCCCTGACCCCTTCTCCCCGGGGAAAAGGGGAGAGAGGTTTGGGTAATTTGTAAACTGTATTCAGGACATGTAGATCCTACTTTTTAGGAGCAGCTTTTTTGGCAACGACTGCTTTCTTGGCAGGTACTGCCTTCTTGGCTACCACTGCTTTTTTAGCCGGCACAGCTTTCTTGACGACTTTCTTAGGCGCAGCTTTCTTGGCTACCACTGCTTTCTTAGCCGGGACTGCCTTCTTGGCTACCACGGCCTTCTTGGCGGGCACAGCTTTTTTGACGACTTTTTTAGGTGCAGCTTTCTTGGCTACAACTGCTTTCTTAGCTGGTACCGCTTTCTTAGCTGCCGGTTTGGCAGCGGCTTTCTTGATTACTTTATTGATTGTTTTTGCCATAACTTTTCTTTTTTAAAGTTTCAGTAAAGCTAACGGTTTTAAAATCTCATAATTAGATGATTCATAAATTTTATCAACTAATTATGAACAGGTAAAAGTAAGGATCGGGAGATAAGGTTGCTAACGCCTCCTTCTCGCGCCATGCCCGCCTAAAAATCCCCAACCGCCGCTTCCGAGGATGAATCCAAAGGCATACCAGATGCCATTGTTGTTCTGTGCAAACACGCTCACATCCTCTCTCCAGAGCATGGCAATCAGGTCGATGGGGGCAATGATCCCATGCCACAAACCGCCCCAGAAACCGTAGGTGTGGCCGGTGAGACAACCGGTTACCACTTCCTTGTTGGCGCATCCCGACAGGACCAGAAGGACGGCAACCAGGGCCAAAACGATGAAAGTACTTTTAAAGGGAATCAACTTTTTCATAGCAGTTTTGTTAAATCAGTGATCAATCGGACAAGTTCTTTCCGTAAAATTAAACCAAAATCCAATATCAACTCCGATGGAATTCAAATAAAATGACCGACGATCCTTTGTCGGTTTATTTACTTTATAAGGTTCTTCACAACAAGGAGTACCTAAATACTGGGGGAAAAGTACGAAGGACAAAGTACGAAGTACAAACGGAAGTGGGAAGTACAAAGTTCGAAGGACAAACAACGGCTGGCTAATCCCAAACTTTGTACTTCGTCATTCGTACATCATACTTTGCGTTGTATCGCACTAAATGGCAAAGGATTTTGCGCTCTGGCCGCTTATGCGATGACTGGTAAGATGTGCTTATACAATGGTTGACAAATCTTCACTGCGGCAAAAAACAGTGGAAATGCATGGAGGCACGATCTGGGTGGAATCTGCCCCCGGTACCGGAAGTATTTTTACCTTTACCATCCCAAAAACATAACCGGTCATGCAGAAAAAGCTAAACTATGTTTTAATTATTGATGATAATGATTCCGACAATTTCATTCACAAAAAGATCATTGAAAAATCGGGTATTACCGATCGCGTTGAAATTTCATTGAATGGGCAGGAGGCTCTCGACTTTCTTACCGGTCAGGGAAAATTCGTGAGACCTGAAGGATCCTTCTCACAGCCCGACCTGATCTTCCTTGATATCAATATGCCAATTATGGATGGATGGGAATTTTTGGATGAATATCGCAAACTTGCTGATATTCACAAAGCTAAAGTAATCGTTATCATGCTTACCACATCGTTGAATCCTGCCGATATAACAAGGTCTGAAAAGACACTTGGAAGTGGTTGTTATCAATTTAAGCCACTGACCCTGCAGATGATTGATAAAATCATGGAAGAGTACTTTCCTGATTGAATTCAGATTCCTGTTTTTTCCCTACTTTTGCATCATAAAACCAGATTTATGAGTGATAATATTGAATCCATCCGCTGCCTGATCATCGGGTCGGGCCCGGCCGGATATACTGCGGCTATTTACGCGGCCAGGGCAGACCTTAAACCTGTGATGTACCAGGGAATGCAGCCGGGAGGCCAGCTTACGATCACCACCGATGTCGACAACTACCCGGGATACCCGAGAGGGATCACCGGACCCGAAATGATGGAAGAATTCAAAATGCAGGCTCAACGATTCGGGACCGACACCCGGTTTGGGGTGGTGATTGAGGTTGACCTGTCGAAAAGACCTTTTATTGTCAGGGCCGATGATGGCAAAACCCTTGCAGCCGAGACGGTCATCATTGCCACCGGCGCTTCTGCCAAATGGCTTGGGATGGAGTCGGAAAAGAAATTCATGGGACAAGGCGTGTCGGGCTGTGCCACCTGCGACGGCTTTTTCTACCGCGGACAGGAGGTGGCCATCGTGGGAGGAGGTGATACGGCTGCCGAAGAGGCTACCTATCTTGCAAAACTCTGCAAAAAAGTCTATATGATCCATCGCCGTCACGAACTACGTGCCTCCAAGGCCATGCAACACAAAGTATTCAACACACCGAACATCGAAATGGTCTGGGATCATGCCCCGGAGGAGGTACTGGGCGATCAGAACGGGGTGACCGGCATACGCGTAAAGAATGTGAATACCGGCGAAACAAGGGACATCCCCGTGATGGGATTTTTTGTAGCGATTGGCCATAAGCCAAATACAGAGCTCTTCCAGGGACAGTTGGAACTGGATAAAATGAGTTACATCAAAACCAATCCCGGAACCACGCAGACCAGTATTGAGGGGGTTTTCGCCTGTGGCGACGTTCAGGATCACTATTACCGCCAGGCAGTTACCGCGGCCGGAACAGGATGCATGGCGGCAATCGAGGCGGAGAGATTCCTGTCTTCATGAGTAGCGAAGTAGCGAAATAGCGAAGTAGCGAAATATGATAACTTTTTTTAAGAATACTGAGCATTATTATGCCGTTGAAACCCGGGAAAAACTTAGCGGTGACGGCGTGGAAAAACTAAAATGGCTGTTCGGCGGTGCGGAGTGCATCGCCGAAGCCTTTTTAAAAGGAACGTTTGTCGGGCCAAGACGGGAGATGGTCACCCCATGGAGCACCAATGCGGTGGAAATCACACAGAACATGGGGATCAGCGGAATCATAAGGATAGAGGAATTTACGAATTACGAATTACGAATTACGAATTACGGGCAAACGATCACAAGTCAATCTTCAATTGTCAATCATCCATCTTCAATTGTCAATTGTCAATTGTCAATTGTCAATTGTTTTGATCCCATGCTGCAGCATATATACGACGGTCTTAGTCAGGAGATCTTTCACATACTCCATAAGCCCGATCCGGTACTTTTCATTGACGACATTGCGGCCTACAACAAGCAGGAAGGACTGGCTCTAAGCGGGGAGGAAATCGGTTATCTTATTGCCCTGAGTCAAAAAATCGGCCGGAAACTGACCGACAGCGAAGTTTTTGGATTTTCACAGGTCAACTCTGAACATTGCCGGCATAAAATCTTTAACGGCATGCTTATAATCGATGGCAAGGAGATGCCCGACTCACTCTTCGCACTGATCAAAAAAACAGCACAGGCGAATCCCGGGTTATTGGTTTCAGCATACAAGGATAATGTCGCATTCATCCTTGGCCCGCAGATCGAACAATTCGCCCCGGTGATGCAGCATGTGGCCGGTTACTTCGCGGTCAGGGACATTCAATCGGTCATCTCCCTCAAGGCCGAAACCCATAACTTCCCAACCACCGTGGAACCCTTTAACGGGGCGGCCACCGGGTCGGGCGGTGAGATTCGCGACCGCATGGCAGGCGGGAAGGGAAGCATTCCGCTGGCCGGTACCGCGGTTTATATGACGTCATATCCCAGGCTGGAGGGCGGACGTTCATGGGAAAAAAACATGCCACCGCGTCCATGGCTTTACAAAACCCCGGAAGATATCCTCGTCAAGGCATCAAACGGTGCCAGCGACTTCGGCAACAAGTTCGGTCAGCCACTCATCTGCGGTTCAGTACTTACCTTTGAATATTCCGGGAACGGCCGCGAGTATGGATACGACAAGGTGATCATGCAGGCCGGTGGAATTGGTTTTGCAAGGAAAGAGGATAGCCTGAAGGAGGAGCCGGAGGCCAATCAGCATATCATCGTCCTGGGTGGCGACAACTATCGCATAGGCATGGGTGGTGGAGCTGTTTCATCGGTTGATACGGGCGAATATGGCAACGCCATTGAACTCAACGCGGTGCAACGGTCCAATCCGGAGATGCAGAAGCGGGTCTTCAACACTATCCGGGCTATGACCGAAATGGAGGTGAACCCGATCGTTTCCATCCATGATCATGGCGCTGGCGGACATCTCAATTCTTTATCGGAACTCGTCGAATCCACCGGCGGGGTCGTCAGGATCGATAAGCTTCCGGTAGGCGATCCGACTTTATCTGCCAAAGAAATCGCCAGCAATGAATCGCAGGAACGGATGGGGCTGATCCTGGCAGATAAAGACGTAGCTCTGATGCAGCAGATTGCCGACCGGGAGCGGGCCCCGATCTACCTGGTCGGTCATACCACCGGGGATCAGCAATTCGTTTTTGAGGACAGCCGCGAGGCTATCCATCCAATCGATTTGAAACTCGCTGATTTCTTCGGAAAACCACCCAAAACAATTTTAACCGACACCTCCCAAGTCCCAAGTCCCACGTCCCTCGCTTACGATGTAACAAAACTGCACGATTACCTGGCAGAAGTTTTGCAACTCGAGGCCGTTGCCTGCAAAGACTGGCTGACCAACAAAGTCGACCGGGCCGTGAGCGGGAAAATTGCAAAACAGCAAACGTGCGGAGCCATCCAGCTTCCGCTGAACAATGTCGGCGTGACAACCCTCGACTACCAGGGAATAAGGGGCATCGCGACCTCGCTGGGACATGCGCCTGTCGCTGCACTCATTGATCCGGCCGCCGGGTCAAGGCTTGCCATAGCCAAAGCCCTTACAAACCTGGTATGGGCCCCGCTGACACATGGATTAAAGGGTGTTTCACTCAGCGCCAACTGGATGTGGCCTTGCAGGAATCCCGGTGAGGACGCCCGTCTTTACGCGGCGGTAAAGGCGGTAAGCGATTTTGCCATTGCCCTGGGGATCAACATCCCGACCGGGAAGGATTCTCTTTCAATGACCCAGAAATACCCGGACGGGAAGGTGGTGTATTCTCCGGGAACCGTGATCATATCAGCGGTAGGAGAGGTGGCAGATATAAAAAAGGTCATAAGCCCGGTTTTGATCCCGGGTACAGATACCGCGCTGGTTTATATTCCGTTTTCAGATCCCGGATTTGACCTGGGTGGCAGCAGTTTCGCACAGACTTTGAACCAGTTGGGTGATAAAACTCCCGATGTATCGGACGCGGCCGGTTTTGTTACTGCTTTTGAAATGCTCCAGGAGCTCATCAGGGAAGGCGTGATCCTTGCAGGTCATGATGTTGCGGCGGGCGGCTTGATCACAACCCTGCTGGAGATGACCTTCGCGGTCGGGAACACCGGTATGGAGTTAAACCTGGATGAACTTGCCGGGCGTGCGGATCCGGTAAGTGTAATGTTTAGTGAAAGTCCCGGCATTGTAGTCCAGATCAACAATAGCGAATTAGTTCATAATTCAAATTTCAAATTTCATAATTCAAATTTTAAAAATGGTCATGCAGTATACCTTGGCAAAGTAACAAATGAACGGTCACTCATAGTCATGTTGAATGATAAATCCTGGCAATTCGACATCGAAACACTTCGCGATACCTGGTTCAGGACTTCTTACCTCCTTGACCGGAAGCAATCGGGTGAAGACCTGGCCCTGGAACGATACAGAAACTATAAACAGCAACCGCTGCAATTTAAGTTTCTGCCGGGTTTTATCGGAAAAACCTTACAATTCGGCGTTGATCCGGGAAGGAGAATTCCTTCGGGCGTGAAAGCCGCCATCATCCGTGAAAAGGGCGTGAACCGCGACCGTGACATGGCCTGGGCCCTGTATCTGGCCGGTTTCGATGTAAAGGACGTCCACATGACCGATCTGATCTCGGGGCGTGAAGATCTTGAAGATGTCAACCTGATCGCCTTTGTGGGTGGTTTTTCCAATTCCGACGTGCTTGGTTCGGCAAAAGGCTGGGCAGGGGCATTCCTGTACAATGCCAAGGCAAAACAGACTCTTGAAAGCTTTTTCAGCCGCGACGATACCCTGAGCATAGGTGTATGCAACGGTTGCCAGTTACTGGTTGAACTGGGACTGATCTATCCGGGACATGAAATACAACCATGGATGTCGTGGAATGATTCGCATAAATACGAGTGTACCTTCGTCGGACTTGATATTCTTGAGAACCATTCGGTGATGCTGAAAAGCCTTGCCGGGTCAAAGCTCGGGATCTGGGTAGCACACGGGGAAGGTAAATTCAATTTTCCCGGAGCCGAATCCCGGTACCACATCCCCGCGAAATTCAGTTATCACGATTACCCCGGCAATCCAAACGGGTCGCAGTTTGATGCGGCGTGCCTTGCTTCTGACGACGGGCGCCACCTGGCCATCATGCCGCATTTCGAAGACTCGGTGCTGCCATGGCAATGGGCATATTATCCCGGCGACCGCGAAACGGATGAGATCACACCCTGGATCGAGGCGTTCGTCAATGCAAGGGAATGGATTCAATTAAAAATTAAAAATTAAAAATTACAGGTCAGAATAAGTTCAATAAATACATAATACTTAAATATACTTAAATCTGATATGAATGATTATAGGGCGATATTAAAAACAGTAGTATCAATTCTTTCTGAAGACAGATTTCTCAATGTTAAAGGTCAAAAGATCACTTATTATGACTATTGCAGGCTAAAAGATTATGAACGTAAACATAAAGGGGACGAGGATATCGTGGTTACTCAAATCCTCCTCGAAATATTAAAAATATTTAATTTCAAATCGGGTATCAACATAATTCAACAAGATAGCCGGGACGGTGATAAACCTGATTTCAGAACTACTCATACCAATAAATTTATTCTCGACGTGAAATCGACGGGAACAGATATAATTACAGATCGCGATTCAAAATCAGCCGTGAACCAGATCAGGCGGTACCTCGAATCATTTAAAGGTTACCAATATGGAATATTGTTCAACCTTCAACGGTTTGAATTCTTTGAAAGAAGAAACGAAAGGGACCTGATTCATGTGAGACATTTGGAAGATCGATCAATTAACCTGATCAAGTTAATTCAGGACTACGCGGAGAATATTCATGATGAAACAAAGGATTATAAAAACTTTAAATGGTTCTATGATAATTTCAACTTTAAAATAATCAAACCCGGGGAGTATGTAGAGTTGATCAAAAACAGGCAAAAGGAAGACCTCATTACTCCTGATAAAAAATTTTTAAAAGCCTTGGTTTATGGACTAGTCTCAAAGATTCAGGAAAATATAAGGAGGCAAGTCCTGCCGATGTCAAAAGACCTTTCGCACCATATACAACTCAAGTACGAGTTGGATAAATTAATTCGTGAAATCAATGTGTCTGAAGATGAAGATAAATATACGATTGCAACAGAGGAATTGGTAAAGCAGATCAGTTATGTTATTTTACTAAGGTTTATCCTGATCAGGATCTTTGAGGACAATGATCTTATCCCACGAAACTTATATAATGGAGGATTTAAAAAGAAACTGGAACCTCCATTCAGCATGACTTTCAAAGATATCCTGCTTGATGCAAGGGTAAAAGCCGGAGAACTTTTCTCCTATTTTGAAGATAAATTTCCATATAATTTTCAAATTAACAAAGATGATGACCTGCTTATAAATGTGCTGTTTGAACTTTCCAAGATCAATTTTTCGGAGATCAATTTTGATTTGATAGGCGATCTTTATGAGCATTACCTGAATGAGGATGAAAGAAAAGATAAAGGTCAATACTATACACCACATTATATCGTGGAATTTATTTTAAACAGAGTTGGTTTTTTAGGAAAAATTAAAGAAAAACCAAATAGCAAAACTTTATTCGACCCTGCATGCGGCTCTGGTAGCTTTCTGGTCGAAGCAGCCATTCGTTTACGTAAAGAAGGAATGAATCGTGAAACAGAAGCCAAACGCAGTATTGTTGATAACCTACATGGTTCGGAATTGACCGGTTTCGCGAGCAGACTGGCTGAACTCAATCTGATCATCCAGATATTATCACTTATAAAAAGAATTGAGAATGATGAAGAAAGGCAAACACAATCATTCAGGGTTTGTACAACCGATTCGTTGATGAAACTATACAACCATGAAGAATTCGAGGGATCTGATAAAGTGGCTTTTGATACTTCGGAATTTACTTCTACCTATAAAGACGTATTCATTCATCTCATAGCTAGTAAAAATGATTTTGATTTTGTTGTTGGAAATCCACCCTATGTTGGAGAGAAAGGGCACAAAGAAATGTTTCGTCCTTTAGGAGCACATTCCTATTGGAAACATTTTTATCAGGGGAAAAGCGATTACCTGTATTATTTTATCATTCTTGGGTTGAGTAAATTGACTGAAGGTGGAAAATTAGGATTTATTACAACTCAATACTGGTTGACTGCAGATGGTGCAGGCAATCTGAGAAAATATATCCTTCAGAATGCAAAAATAATCGAGATCATTGATTTCAAAGGGATCAGGCTTTTCCCAGAAGCACAGGGGCAGGAAAATATTGTTTTCGTTCTTGAAAAATGCAGTAATGAATCTGAACGCGCTAACAATAAGATAAAAATAGTCCAGTTTTTTAAGGAATGGGCTAATTCAGATCAAAAGTACATCGATAGTCAAAATCGTGTTATAACAAATTACGATCGGTTTATTGACCTTCTTATTAATCCAACCCAGTTTGATTTGTTTGCTGAACCTGATAAATTGAATTTTACATTAGGTAAAGACAAACGCGGAGAAATAGCTGATGTATTCTATAGTGGAACCATCCAGGGCGAACTCGATGAAAATGCATGGTATCTCTATTCCAAGGGAAACCCCATTTCACTTGATAAAAATTTTGTCTTTTTGACTGAATTGTTCAATGTAAACCAGGGAATAGTTTCCGGGGCCGATAAGGTTACCAATGAAAATATTAAAAAAATTCCGCGGACGGATCAAGATTTGTATGGAATCAAACCAGGTGATCCCATTTTTATCTTTGATAAGCATCAATTGGATACTATGCACCTTACAGATAATGAATTAGAATTTGCTAAGCCATTTTATAAAAATTCCGATATCCACCGTGGATATGTTGACTTGAGTGAATTACAATTTGTAATTTATTCTGATGATATAGAAAACATTGAAGAAAAGCTAACACTCAAAAGGCATTTTGATCAACTTGGTACTTTGCTAAAGGATCGGTTGATAAGATATGAAGAGGATTACAGATGGTTTAATCTGCATCGGGGTAGGAATAAAAATGTTTTTGAAAGTGAAAAATTGGTAACTTCAAGAAGGGCTAAAGAAAATACATTTGCATATGAGAATAATAGAACCTATCCACAGTCTGATATCACCTTGATAACACCAAAAGATAAGACAAAAGAAAATTTAAAATACCTATTAGCCTTGCTTAATTCTGACTTCCTGAATTCATGGTATGGAAAAAACACCAAGATGAAGGGAAATATGCGGGAATTTTACTTCACACCCTTGTCGAATGTCCCAATCAGAAAAATTAATTTCGACAATTTGGATGAGGTATTCATACACGACCTTCTGGGAGGTTGTTACTGTAGTAATGAAACAAATGACTCCGATTATCATTTCGATGAGATCACCAAGACTTATATCAGGCAAAGAGGATTGACCGATTACTATATATCGTTGAAATCAGAACTTTATAATCTGAAAAAAATCGGATTTGAGTTTGATCCTGAAAAGGACATTTCCAATCCTGACTTTATCAGAGTGGATCATTTTACTCTGGCGGATTTTCTATTTAAGAATAATCTTTCACAAATTAAATATGTTCGGGATGTAATGTTGTTTTATCCGGCTTTAATCAAAGATCCTACCTTTTATAGTTTTAACTCAACAGAGAAAGCAGAGGTAAATCCATTATTGGAACATTGCACTTATTTCATCAAAACAACAACAAAAGATGTTCATTTCAGGGGGGTAAAAACTGATCGTATTGAATCTTTGTTCAATGATGCTGGCGATTTTGGAAACTTTGGTTTTGAATGTTCAATTGATTTTATTACAAATGACAATAAGGTGATAGAGGTTGATTGTAAAACACAGGCTGATGCAGTTTTTTTGGCTGATTTAGTTCAAACATTTTTTAAAAAATCGAAATTCCTCACATGGGATTCCTTAATGAAGTTTCCGATTAAGAACAACGAAATGGATCGTTTTATTCGTGATAAAAAAACAGTAATTGTAGAAGCGTTGTCTCCAATAAATGAGAAGATGATCAGCAGATTAGATCAGATTTTTCAAGAAAGGGAAATTGAACCTATCGCAAAAATACGGAACATCAACTGTATTCAAGAACTAATCAACCGGTATGTTGATTATCTCTATAAAAGTATTTAACCCGATAGTTCACAAGTTTACCATTTTAAATATTCGTTTTCTATGACAAAGATAATTTTCATCACCGGTGCCACCGCGGGATTTGGTGCGGCAATCGCCCGGAAATTCGCTGCAAACGGTCACGACCTTATTATCACCGGCCGGAGGAAAGTGCTTTTGAATGATCTTGCCAAAGAGCTGATCACCACATTTAACGTGGAGGTGCTTCCGCTGTGTTTTGACGTCAGAAAAGTGAAAGAGGTTGAAGAAGCCGTTGTTAATTTACCTGAAAAGTGGAAAAAAATTGATGTTTTGGTGAACAATGCCGGGCTTGCCGCGGGGATGAATACCATACAAGAGGCAGCCATCGACGATTGGGAAAGAATGATCGATACGAATGTCAAAGGATTACTTTACATGACACGGTTTGTGTCCCCGTTGATGATTGCCCGGAAACAAGGCCATATCATCAATATCGGTTCAATCGCCGGAAGGGAGGTATACCCGATGGGCAATGTTTATTGCGGTTCCAAATTCGCCGTGGATGCCATTTCCAGGGGGACGCGCATCGACCTCCTGCCGCATAACATCAAGGTAACCCAGATCGCTCCCGGGGCAGCCAATACCGAATTTTCGCTGGTGCGGTTCAAGGGCGATAAAGACCGTGCCGACCATGTATACGATGGATTCAAGCCGCTCAGCGCCGAAGATGTCGCTGAAGCAGTCTATTATGTGACCACGCTTCCCGCCCATGTTAACATCAACGACATGGTGATCATGCCCACCGCTCAGGCCAATACGGTGAATTTTCACAGAAAATAGCTTGATAACCAAATTTCGATACCTCGCTACCTCGCAACCTCGCTATTTCGCTATTTCGCTGCCTCGCTACTTTTCATTATATTGCATGACATTTTTATTTTCATAGAACTTAACAGACACTATAATGGAAGTTACCCGTATTTTCGACTTGTTGCCTTATCATGAGTCAACATTCAAGCCCAAGGAAGATGTTGTTGCTTCCAAGGAAAATGGCGAATGGGCCAGGTACAGTATCCGGCAATATCGTGAGATCGTCGATAACATCAGTTATGGATTCCTTGCTATGGGAGTCAATCCCGGCGATAAAATTGCCCAGATAAGCTCCAACCGTGTGGAATGGAATTTTGTCGATATGGCCATTCTGCAGGTAGGAGCAGTCCATGTGCCCATCTATCCCACCATCAGCGAGTCGGATTACAAATACATCCTGAACCATGCCGAGGTGAATTATGTATTTATATCAGGCCAGGACCTTCTACGGAAAATAGATCACATCCTGCCTGAGATCAGCCACATCAAGGGTGTTTTTACCTATAAGGACCATCACGAGCACAAGCATCTGAACGATCTGATAGAACTTGGAAAGCAAAATGCCGATAAAGTTAAGCTCGACACCCGGAAAGCGGACATCAAACCGGAGGATGTGGCGACGATCATTTATACTTCCGGCACCACGGGCAATCCCAAGGGGGTAATGCTGAGCCATCATAACATCATTTCCGATTTCAAAGTCTGTGCCTATATTCCGCCGTTCGGCGAGGAGGCAAAAGCGGTGAGCTACCTGCCCCTGTGCCATGTGTATGAACGGATGCTGAATTACCTCTATCATTACCTGGGATTTTCAATTTATTATGCCGAGAATCTCGGGACCATCACGGATAACATGAAGGAGGTAAAACCTGATATCTTATCCACCGTTCCCAGGCTACTTGAAAAGATATATGATAAATTATTCGCCACCGGCCATAAACTGACCGGCGTAAAACGCTGGATCTTTTTCTGGGCCCTGCATCTTGCCCTCCGGTATGAATTAAAAGGAGCAAATGGCCGCGTTTACGAATTGAAACGCAAGATCTATGACAAACTGGTCTATTCAAAATGGCGCGCCGCGTTGGGAGGGAAGCACCTGCTGGTGGTTTCCGGGGGCGCTGCCCTCCAGCCCCGCCTGGCCAGGATGTTTACCTGTGCTGGTATCAATGTGCTTGAGGGATATGGGTTAACGGAGACTTCCCCGGTGATATCGGTAAACGACCTGACCGAAAACGGGATGAAGTTCGGTACCGTCGGGAAGGTGTTGAAGGGAGTCCGGGTTAAAATAGCCGACGACGGGGAGATCCTGTGCAAGGGGCCGAATGTGATGTTAGGGTATTACAAGGAGCCTGAAATGACCCGGGAAGCGATCGATCCCGACGGATGGTTCCATACCGGCGACCTGGGCAGGTTGGAACCCGAAGGCCATTTAAAGATCACCGGAAGGAAAAAAGAATTGTTCAAGACTTCGTTTGGAAAGTATATCAGTCCGCAACCCATCGAGGATACTTTCAAGGAATCGTTGTTCATTGATCAGCTCGTGGTCGTTGGCGAGAACCGGAAATTTGCCGGCGCACTCATTGTCCCTGACTTTGTTTTCCTTAAATCGTATTGTGCCGTCAAGGAGATCCCTTACACAACCAACGCTGAAATCATAAATTTGCCGCGCATCAGGAAACGTTTTCAGACCGAAGTGGACAAGTATAATAAATTTTTAGGCGATACCGAAAAAATCAAATCCTGGGACCTGCTTGATACTGAATGGAGCTTTGAAACCGGTGAAATAACACCGACCATGAAATTGAAACGGAACATCATCACAAAAAAATATGAAGATAAAATTACCCGGCTCTTTGAATAAACAACCGTAAATTCCGTTAGGATAACATGAAGCAAATCACCCGGATCTTCGACCTGCTGGAGTTATACAAAGACGAATATAATTCCATCCATGATCTGTTCAACATTAAAAGGGACCAGCAATGGGTGCGGTTTTCTGCCGGTGATTATGTGAATAACAGCAATTTGATCAGCCTTGGTTTGTTAGCGCTAGGCATTCAAAAAGGGACCCGCATCGCCACAGTCATGAACAATTGCCCGGAATGGAATTTTATCGACATGGGCATTCTGCAGGCCGGAGCGATCCAGGTGCCGGTCTATCCGACCATCAGTGAAGAAAATTACCGGTACATTTTCAACGATTCCGAAGTAGAATACCTGTTTTTTTCTGACAATGAAATTTATGAAAGGATAAGAAATGTAATCCCGGGAATTCCAAAGTTAAAGGCCGTATTTTCTATTTCCCCGGGGGATGGGGTTCGTAACTGGAAGGAGATCCTTGAACTGGGAAAGAATTATCCCCGCCCGGATGATCTTGAACGGATCAGGGAATCCATATTGCCCGCTGACCTGGCAACGATCATTTATACATCGGGTACGACAGGAAGGCCGAAAGGAGTCATGCTGACGCACGATAATTTTGTATCCAATTTCAAGGCATTAGCGGAAATTCCGCCGCTCAGGATGCATGACAGGGTGGTAAGTTTCCTGCCTCTTTGCCATGTGTACGAGCGGACAGCCGGATATGTCTATCAATCCTTTGGCGTGTCCATTTTTTATGTTCAGAACCTTGACGAACTCGGAGACTTTATCCGCGAGGTAAAACCCCATGGATTTGCATCCGTACCAAGGGTGTTTGAAAAAATCTACAACAAGATAGTCGCGAAAGGGCGTAAACTCCCGCTGCCAATGAAAATGTTTTTCTTCTGGGCGCTACGGCAGGGTCATAAATATGAGCTGGATCATGCCCGGGGATGGATCTATGATGTGAAGCTTTTCATCGCCAACCTGCTCGTTTTCCGGAAATGGCGGGCAGCAATGGGCGGGGAACTGAAGTTCATTGTTTCTGGCAGCGCTTCACTGCACCCGCGTCTGGCCCGTATTTTCTGGGCTGCGAAAATTCCGGTCCTTGAAGCATACGGGTTGACCGAAACTTCCCCCGGGATCACCTGCTACAGGTTTGAACCCGGGGGCATGAAATTCGGTACGGTCGGACCGCTCCTAACCGGGAACCAGATGAAGATCGCCGGCGACGGGGAAATACTCTGCAAAGGACCCAATATCATGATGGGTTACCTGAACCGGCCTGAAAAGACGGGGGAGGTCATCGATTCCGAAGGATGGTTCCATACCGGTGATATCGGGGTGATCGAAGATGGTAAATTCCTGAAGATCACCGACCGCAAAAAGGAGATCTTCAAGACATCCGGAGGAAAATACATTGCACCGCAACCCATCGAACAACGGATCAAGGAGTCACCTTTCATCGAGTACATCATGGTGGTGGGAGAGAACCGCAATTACGCGGCTGCCTTGATAATTCCGAATTTTGAGCATCTGAAAAACTGGTGTGAGATCAAGAATATCCGCTTTGAATCAAGGGAGCAGGCCGTAAAGAACCCTAAAATTATCCGCAGGATCCGTCATGAGGTGGAACGGTTCAACCAGGATCTCGGACAGACTGAAAAAATCAAAAAGATCAGGCTCCTCGATGCAGAATGGACGACCGACTCCGGGGAAATATCACCTACCCTCAAACTCCGTCGAAAGTTCATCGTTGAAAAATACAGCAGGATCATCGAGGAAACCTACCGGTCATCCGAATTCGACTACCGGGTTGAATAACTTCAGTGCAGGATTTTAAAGATCAGCTCCTTCATTAACTCACCGTCGCTGGCCGATACATTATCTACTCCTTTCGCTTTGAGATCATATTCGTGAAGGAGCGAAATAATTCCCACTGTTTTTGCAAACGGGAAAGTCTTTGCCGCCTGCTGATAGTCAGCAACGAAAAATGGGGGGACCGGGAGCGCCGCGGCAACCGAATTCTTCGATTTATCGGGCAGGTAATGATAGTGTAGTACCTTGGAAAAATAGGAATATAAGATGGGGATAATTTTGACCAATGGGTTCTCCTTCGGATTGGCTGCAAAATAGAATATGATCTGGTTGGCCTTTACGACATCTCTCCTGGCCAATGCTTTTTGAAGTTCAAATACATTGAAATCCTTGCTGATGCCTATGTTTTTCTCTACATAATCATCATTGATCTCTGCCCCGGCCGGTATGTTGATCAGCAGTTTTTTGATCTCATTCACGATCTTTCCAAGGTCAGTTCCAAGGAATTCAGTCAGCAGGGCCGCGGCTTTCGGTGTTATGGAATAATTCATCTGGCGGAGGTAGCCGTTTATCCATTCCGGGATCTTGTAATCATAAAGTTTTGCCGATTCAAATGCCACCCCGTTTTTTTCGATGGCCTTATAGAGCCCTTTCCGCTTATCGAATTTTCCGTACTTGTAACAAAGAACCAGGATGGTAGAGGAAAGGGGATGTTCCACATAGGTCTGAAAATCTTCGATCTTATCCAGGTCCTGAGCCTCCTTGACGATCAGCACCTGGTAATTGGCCATCATCGGAAACCTTTTGGCATAACTCACCAGGGTCATCACGTTGGAATCCTTACCATAAGCGATGATCTGGTTGAACTCTTTTTCCAGCTCACTTAAAACATGTTGTTCGATATAATCGGAAACAGCGTCGATAAAATAAGATTCCTCGCCATGCAACAGGTAAACCGGATGATAGATCTGGTTTTTCAGATCGCTCAGCAGATTTTCAAAACTGATGTTGTTCTTTTCAGCCATAATAAATGGTGATTTTTTCCACCCGGTAATTCTTCCGGCGGGATGACATCCACGTTTAATCGAACCGGAGATGTTTTACCAGCAACTTCTTTTCAATAAGATCCTTCATGGTCTCCACACCGATGCGAAGATGTTCTTCGGCATATTTCGATGTCACTTTTTTGTCGCTGACCTGGGTCTTGATGCCGCGGCCTAGCATGGGCTGGTCTGAAACGAGCAGGAGCGCACCCGTGGGAATTTCATTGGCAAAACCTACCATGAACAGCGTTGACGATTCCATGTCGATGGCAATGGCCCTGGTGACGCGCAGATGCTCCTTGAATTGCTCATCATATTCCCACACCCTGCGGTTGGTAGTGTAAACGGTGCCTGTCCAGTAGTCCTTCAGGTGATTGTGTATCACCGTCGACATGATCTTCTGAAGATTGAAAGCCGGTAAAGCCGGAACACGCTCGGGGAAATAATCATCAGAGGTTCCGTCGCCACGGATGGCGGCAATGGGTACGATCATGTCGCCCACCTTGCATTTCTTTTTTAATCCTCCGCATTTACCCAGAAAGAGTGCGGCTTTTGGTTCAATGGCGCTGAGAAGGTCCATGATGGTTGCCGCGTTGGGACTGCCCATGCCGAAATTGATCAGGGTAATGCGTCCGGACGTGACACTGGGCATGGCTTTGTCTTTCCCCTGGATGGGCACGTTGAACCATTTGGAGAATAGGTCAAGGTAGTTGGAAAAATTCGTCAGCAGGATGAAATCGCCAAAATCACCCAATGCGGTGCCGGTATAACGGGGTAACCAGTCATCAACGATCTCTTTTTTTGTTTTCATCTGAAAAATAGTTTGTTAGTGGTGATTGGAGGCTTTTGAGACATCGCAAGCAAAGATAAATCATTTATCAGATTTTTATGTAAGTTTGTAGGATCAGCGTCATGCAAAAACTAAATCTGCCCGACATAGCCGCGCCTGTCCGTACGGGAAAAAACGGGAAACAGGAGATCTTCGATGTGATCCGCAAAAAATTCGTCAGACTCACTCCTGAAGAATGGGTCAGGCAGCATTTTCTGCATTTCATGATCGCTCAACTCGGTTACCCTGCCTCCCTGATCGTGGTGGAGGCAGCTCTGCAATACAACAAAATGTTGAAGCGTTTCGATATCCTGGCGTACAATTCAAAAGGTAATCCCTGCCTGGTGGTTGAATGCAAGAACCCGGAGGTCGGGATCACACAGTCGGTCTTTGATCAGATCGCCATGTACAATATGACACTTACTGTTGATTATCTTGCAGTTACCAACGGTCTGACACACTATTCCTGCAAAATCGATCATGATAACAGAACTTATACGTTTTTAACAGAGTTACCAAACTATGAAATAATAAATCAAAAATCAATAAATCAAAAATCGTAAATTTCATTGGAGTTCACTGCAAACATACCCGCGAATCTGATCAATTTCATTCTGGTCACCATTTTTTCTTTGCTGATCGGGTTGTCGCAAAGACGGCTTCACCGTCTGGCCCATGAAACAGATCATACTTTCGGAACAGACCGTACCTTCTCATTTATTGGCATCCTTGGATTTATCCTTTACCTGCTTGGCCCGGAAAGCGGATTTTTGTTCATGGGGGGAGGACTTGTCCTTTCCATGGTCATGGGAATATCCTATTATTATCATATCCGCGACCTGAAGGATTACGGAGCAACTACCATGTTCGTGGCGCTGATCACCTATTGTCTTGGACCGCTCATTCTCACCCAGCCCCTGTGGATGGTGTTGCTCATCGTGGTGATCGTTCTGGTATTCACAGAAATGAAAGAGACCTTTGCAACCATCTCACAGAAATTCGACCGGTATGAATTCATCACCCTGGCAAAATTTCTCATTATTGCCGGAGTGATCCTGCCGATTTTGCCCGATGGCCCCATCATCAGGGGACTGGACCTTACACCTTATAAGATCTGGCTTGCGATCGTGGTCATTTCATCCATTTCCTATTTCAGCTACCTGCTTAAAAAATTTGTCTTCCCCAACGCGAGCATCATCCTTTCCGGGATCCTGGGCGGGCTTTATTCAAGTACGGCGACGACTATCATACTGGCAAAAAAAAGCAGGAAGGAGCCGCGGCATCTCCAGCAATACATGGCAGGCATCATTTTCGCCACCGCCATGATGTATCTTCGCATCCTGATCCTGATCCTGATTTTCAGCCAGCCACTGTTCGTCCTGGTCTGGATGTACTTCCTGGCGCTTTTTCTCGTTACGGTCATAATCGGGCTGATTATCCTTTTTTACAGGAACAGGTCTGTGACCTCCTCTGATCAGGAACTCAAGACCGATAAGAATCCTTTGGAATTCAAGGTAGCCCTCATCTTTACTGCCTTGTACATCGCCTTCACCTTTATCACCTTTGAGGTGCTTAACCGCTACAGCACACCCGGCCTGAATATCCTATCCTTTATCGTTGGTCTGACCGATATCGATCCATTCCTGATCAACCTGTTTCAGGGGAAATACGGAGTTACGATGAACGCGATCGTGGTGGCAACATTCCAGGCAATCATCAGCAACAATGCATTGAAAATGATATACGGGAGTTTTTTCGCCGCCAGGACTGCACGAATTTACCTGGTTCCGGGTTTTCTTCTTATCATTGCATTCACGATCGTCGTGATCGTTCTTGTCTGGTAATTCCTATGGATGAACAACACACCGTTACGATCAATTTGCTTGACGAGTCATTCAATCCTCAGGAATCCCGGAACTATGGACTTGCCATCATTTTAAGTGAAGATAGTATTAGTTATTGTACACTGGATTTCAGGAGAAATAAGTTCCTGGGATTGTGCCAATGTTCCCGGAATGAAGTAAAAATACAGGAAGGCCTTACCGTCCCGGGAGCTGTGTTCAGAGACTTTTTAGAGAGCGTATACACCTCGAACCCGGTACTTTCCTGTTCTTTCAAATCGGTTAAAATAGCCTGCAATGGTAAGAAATCGACGCTGATACCGGCTAAATTATTCGATCCGGTTGAAAAGGAGCAGTATCTGAAGTTTAATTTTAAACTGGATCAGGACGAACAAATTCTTCAGGACCATCTGATGCCCCTGGATGCCTGGCAGATATTTACCGTCCCCGGCGATATCCTTTCTGCCACAAAGGAATTCTTCCCCAAAAGCAAAATGGTCCATGCTTCAGGCCTTCTGATAGAGAGCATCTGGATCAATTATAAAAACCACATCAATTCGCCTCACATTTTTCTTCATGTTCAAGAGCGTCTTTTTGATCTTATGATCTTTGACGGACGAAAGATGGATTATTTCAATACCTTCTCATTTCAAAATCAGGAGGATGTGACCTATTATCTCATTTTTGTGATGGAACAATTGAACTTCAATCCGGAATCGGCCCCGCTGATACTGCTGGGCGATGTTGAAAAGGTGGATGGCTTGTCGGACTTGTTACACCAGTACGTGAGAAACATTGAAACCGTCCGGAGAAATGCGTCATATCATTACAGTTACATCCTGAACCAGTTGCCTCCTCATGCCTGTTTCCCGTTATTTAATTTTTTCTCATGCGGATTGTAAGCGGAATTTACAAGGGGCGCCGGTTACAGCCGCCTGTGAATTTGCCGGTAAGGCCCACGACCGATTTCGCCAAGGAAGGGCTGTTTAATATTTTAAATAATCTCGTTGATTTTGAATCACTTAAGGTTCTGGATTTGTTTTCCGGAACTGGCAGTATTGCTTTTGAATTTTTATCAAGGGGAGCCATTGAGGTTACCGCGGTCGATTCGAATCACCGGTGTATCGAATTCATCAAAAAGACGGCGGAAAATTTCAGGGCCGGAAATATTAAATCCATAAAATCAAATAGTTTCGTATTTATAAAACACATGACATCCTCCTACGATCTGATTTTTGCCGACCCTCCATACGACCTGGATGGTATTGAAGACATTCCCGATCTGATATTTGCTTCGGTCCTGTTGGAGGATGATGGAATGCTGATCCTGGAGCACTCTTCGGCCCATAGGTTTGAGAAACACAATCACTTTGATTCGCACAGGCAATACGGAAGTGTGAATTTCAGCTTTTTTAAACGCTGATCAATATTCATCTTCGTGGAAAAAGAAATCGTCTTTGGTAGGATAGTCCGGCCAGATATCTTCAATGCGATCGTAAGACTCACCTTCGTCTTCGATCTCTCTTAAATTTTCAATAACCTCCTGAGGCGCTCCTGACCGGATGGCCCAATCGATAAGCTCCTCCTTGGTTGCAGGCCAGGGGGCATCTTCCAGTTTCGAGGCCAATTCGAGTGTCCAGTACATGGTTTATTTATTAATTTCGTGCAAAAGTATAAAAAAAAAATTCAGAATGTCAAGAGTTATTTTTTAGTAATCCATGGAGTTTCGATTGCACCGGAGTCGCTGCCTGTTTTCCGGGCCAGGACAAACAGGTAATCCGATAAACGGTTCAGGTATTGTATTATTATATCTTCCACGGGGCTATTCTGGTTCAAACGTATCAGCGACCGCTCGGTACGGCGGCAAACAGTGCGTGCAATATGACAGTACGAGACAACAGTATTTCCGCCTGGAAGGATAAAATTATTCAATAAAGACAGTTGTTCATTCATGGAATCGATCTCCTTTTCCAGGAAAAGTACATCGTTTCCGGAAAGGGTTGGCAAACCGGGTACCTGTTGTTCCGGATCTTTTGCAATCAGGGCCTCCGCCACGAACAGGTTCTCCTGCACGCGCAGAATTACTTCCCGGTAATGGGGATCAATATCCTGATCGCGGATCAGGCCGATAAAGGAATTAAGTTCATCGAGATTTCCATATGCCTCAACACGTTCATGGCTTTTGGAAATGCGCGTTCCCCCCAGTAGGGAGGTCTCCCCCTTGTCACCGCCTTTTGTATAAATCTTAAACTTATCAGCCATATTAAATTTCGCTACCTCGCTACCTTGTTACCTTGTTACCTTGTTACCTTGTTACCTTGTTACCTTGCCTTCGCATTCCTTGCCATAAGATAGTGAAAATGAACTTTTTGGAGAAAAAGAACAAATTTAAAAAAAAATACCGATAAATGTATTGAAAATGAAAAGTGTCTTTTTCTCGCAGAGTTCCGCAAAGTTAAATGTCCGCCTGTCCGCCTGTCCGCTTGTTTTCATACCTTTGTCAAAAACATACCCCAATGCAACCTCCTGTTGATCATCAGTTTCTCTTTCATTTTGCCGGTAGTTTTCTTCGTTTCCTCTTTCTGTTCGGAGGCGCATTTTTCCTGTTATGGTATTACCTCAGGCAGACCCGGAAACCGGCCCCCGTTGCAGTGAACAACCCGGATCATTCGACCATCCTTCCCTTACGTCTTCAGGCTTATGAGCGATTTGTTCTTTTCCTTGAACGCATTCATCCTTCGAACCTGGTGCCTCGGCTGAATAGTCCCGACCTGTCGGCGTCGCAGTTGCAATCATTGATTGTGAGGACCATACGTGAAGAATACGAATATAACCTGTCGCAGCAATTGTATGTATCGGGCAATTCATGGGAACTGGTAAAAAATGCCAAGGAGGAAACCATCGCCATGATCAACAAAGCCATGTCGGCAGTTCCTGAAGAAGCCGGGTCGGCAGATCTCGTCAAGATGATTTTCGATTTGGCGGTTACCCGGGGAAAGTTGCCGGTCGATACCGCCCTGGAAGAGATCAAACGGGAATTACAGCGGTTATTCTGATCCCCGGAGTAATTTTTTCCCAATCATCCAATGGCCCGGGATGTGGTATCTGCACCCGGAAACAAGTCAAAAAAATTATTTTTTCATAGAGTTGTCGCACATTCATATTTTGTACTTTTACCGATTTATTTTAAGGAGAGAACCTGAAAAACATGAAAAGACCAACCACGATCTTTTTCGCCATCATGGTGCAAACCATGCTTTGTGCCGGCAATATCACCCTGACCAATATCCACCTTAACGGGCAAAACACCGGCTATGATTATACAATGGTACAATTCGACCTTTGCTGGGAAAACTCCTGGCGAACCTCCTCGGCGCCATATAATTGGGATTCTGCCTGGGTTTTTGTGAAGTACCGGATCAACGGGAATTATGTTTCGGCCGCGGGCGCTTCTTCTTCGGGTACTACTGTTACAGTTGCCAGTACAACAGGGCTCAGAGTGGGAATGCCTGTGAAAGTGACAGCAGGTAATGGCAGCTTTTTTTTAGGGACGATCGTTACGGCTATTACCGATGCAACAACTTTTACGGTGTCTCACACCTTGTGGGAAGATTTGTCGGGCGGAGCAGTCGTTACCGGTTACGCAATCTGGGAACACGCCACAATCAACACAGGGGGACATACCGCCCCGGCAGGCAGCACTATTACTCCTGCATCCGACGGCACAGGTGTATTTATTTACCGCGATGATAACGGGGCAGGAACAAACACCTTCACAAATGCCAAAATACGATGGAACTATGGTACCAACGGTGTGGCTGATAATGCCGTGACAGATGTGAAGGTCTATGCCATCGAAATGGTATACGTGCCGGCGGGTACGTTTGTTTCAGGAAGTGGCGGCTACGAAAATGGTGCCTTTTATTCTTACCCGGCAACCACGAATACCTATTCGGTGAGCACCGAAGATGCGGTCACAGTGGGTACGGCGACCGGTAACCTTTACTATGGCAATCCATGGGGTACCAGTGGCGACCAGACAGGTCCGGTCCCTGCAGGTTTTCCAAAAGGGTATAATGGTTTTTACTGTATGAAATATGAAATAAGTCAACAGGGATATGTGGATTTTTTAAATACGCTTACCTACCCACAGCAAACAACACGAACAGCGATTACACCTGGTTCGGCTCCGGGAACTTATTTATATACAACTTATCCCGACCCGTGCCGCAACAAAATATATATCAATTCCTCCGGGGTTGACGACTCCACTTCTGCCATATATGCTACTGATTACCCTTATGTAGCATGCAACTATATAAGCTGGCCTGATGTGGCAGCATATCTCGGTTGGAGTGGATTGCGGCCGATGACTGAACTCGAGTACGAAAAAGCATGCCGCGGAACCGTATCAGCAGTAGCCAACGAATATGCCTGGGGCAGTACAAGTTATACCGCAGCGACGGGCATCACAAATAACGGGGGCAGCAACGAAACAGCCAGCAATTCCGGGGCCAATTCCTGCATGGGAAATAGTGGCACCGGCGGGGCTTTGCGTGTCGGAGTATTCGCACAGGCGTCTACAACACGTGAGGAAGCAGGCGCCACCTACTATGGCATCATGGAGATGAGTGGCAATATGTATGAACGGGCGGTCACGGTGGGTAATATTGCTGGCCGTAGTTTTACAGGATTACACGGAAATGGGGCCCTGAATGGTTTTGGTGACGCAACAGTAGATTACTGGCCGGGGATAAACGGAAATTCCACCGGTGGAACTGCAAATACCACGTATGGAGGGACTACAGGAGTTACAGAAGCCGCAGGAGCCGGTTTCAGGGATGGTTCGTGGGCTGATGGTGCTATGTATTCACGGATTTCTGAACGTTCCAGCGCAGCGGGGGACGGTAACAACAGCCGCTGGTTCACTTTTGGAGGTCGGGGGGTTCGTTCGGCACCATGAACAGTGAACAATGAACAGTGAACAGGAACAGTGAACAGTGAATAGTGAACAATGAGCAATATGAAGAATTTTACGGTTTGTTTTTTATTGATGTTGGCGTTACCAGCGACTTTAATGTCACAATACACGGGGGGCAGTGGCAAGGGGGATGTGGCTTCGGAGCTAAACGGCAAGTATTTATCCAACTGGTTTAAAACTGCCGGTAACTGGAACACCTTAAGCAACTGGAGTGAAGGTATATTACCTGCTGCATCAGAGAATGCCAATATTACTGCAGCGGCTATGCTGAATGGCGATTATTCTTATTCCGCCCTGACTATTGCTTCAACCGGTTCGGTGACAATTTTACCCGGAAAAAGCCTTACCGTTGACGGCACCCTTACCAATAGTTCCGGCACTCAGGGTCTGGTGATTGAAAGTGATGCCACCGGTACCGGTTCACTGATTCATCCTACAACCGGTGTACCTGCAACCGTAAATCGATATTTGACCGGGGCTGCCGAGTCCTGGCATTTATGGTCATCACCGGTTGACGCTCAGCCGATTTCAGGTGATTTTACGCCTTCCGGAAGTTATCCTGATGGATCAGGCTATGATTTCTTTACATGGTATGAGCCGGGAAACAACTGGGTCAACTTTAAAAATACTACGAATGAACCAACATGGAATACAGCAAACGGGAGTAATGATTTTATAGTTGGAAAAGGTTATCTGGTGGCTTACCAGGCTACCAATCCTACCAAACAATTCCAGGGAAATTTGAATACGGGAACGGTCACCTGTACGCTGTCAAAAAGTGGTACAGGTAGCTATGCAGCCTACAACCTTTTGGGAAACCCATACCCCTCCGCGATCGACTGGAAAGCTTCGGGAGGCTGGGATAGATCCAACCTTGTTGATGCCGGCGGTTATGACATGAGTATCTGGAATCAGGTTTATGGTAATTATGGCTCCTTCAACAGCGCGGGATCGAGCGGTACCAATGGCGTGACGCAACATATTCCCGTCGGTCAGGGCTTTATGGTAAAAGCCGCATCCGCCGGAACGTTCGGTATGAATAATGATATAAGAGTTCACAATACCCAAGATTACCTTAAAACTTCTGATGAAATTTCGAATACCCTTCGCTTGAAGGTTTCAGGACTTGTAAATACATACGCCGATGAACTTGTGATTGAGTTTGGGCATCAATTGGCCAATGGCGGTACCGAAAAATTGTTCAGTTTATTGGACTCTGCTCCCAGTCTGTATACCGTTAAGCAAACCGGTAATTATTCCATTGACTTCAGGGGAGAACCAGGCACCGTTGCCATTCCGGTAAGTTTTAAAGCAGGCGTTGATGGCAACTATACACTTACTGCCAGCCTTCTTGAATCTTTTACCTCATCCACCATGATTGTACTTGAAGATTTGGAGGCAGTCAAAATGCAGGACCTTTTGCAAAACCCTGCCTACACGTTTACCGCCACAAAAAATGACGAAGGAGCCCGTTTCCTTTTACATTTCACAGGTGTTGGCATCAACGAATCCCGTATCCCGCATCCCGTATCGGTTTACTCATCCGGCAACACCCTATATATCAGCACAAAATCCGGTATAACCCTCGCGGGTGATGTGTACGTCTACAACATGATGGGTCATAATGTGATACAACAGGAACTAAACGACACTCCCCTGACAAAGATCAATATCGGGACATTCACAGGGTATTATTTGATAAAAGTGATCACCGGTAATCATGTTTATTCAGAGAAGGTTTTTATAAATCACTGATCAGAGGCCACTGAAAATTATTTTTTCATCCGGTAAGAGTACTGGTATGCCTCTGTGAATCCCATTTTTTCATAGAGCCTGATGGCAGGTGTATTATCAGTCACAACCTGCAGGTAAGCCGTTTGAGCGCCGTGTTTCCTGCCCCAACGCAAAATATTATCAACGATGAGGTAACCTAATCCCGTATTGCGGTAAGTTTTATCAACAACGATATCAAAAAGCCCGACAAAGCCTCCCTCTGCCACACCAAGACCCACACCGATCGTTTTTTCGTCACGCGACAGGGATATCAGGCATTTCGGGAGGCGCAACTGATTCATGATCTCAATGTATGTTGGTTTCCTGGCTGGATCAAATTCGTTCATCCGGATAAAATCATCCATCCAGCGAGGGTTTAATTCTCCTTCAATATTGATGTCGCTGAGTGGCTCCGACGGGCTGTTGGAAATGTCAATTGTTTGAAACGAGATCGTCGAATGAACGAAATAACCCCTCTTTGCAAGCCTGCTATCCATCCCGGACGGGTCGCTGCATTCAGTAATTTTAAAGCAGGGGGTTATTTTCTGCGATTCAAAGAGTTCCTCGCAATAACCGATCTTCGTATCCGGATTAATGGTGGAAGGATAAAGCAGGTTTACAGAATTTGACCTTTTGGTCACCCCTTTCGCGAACCGGATGATCCATCCATCGTACTGGATGGTCTGAAGCGCCGGCCAGGCGTTGTTACTGAGCTCTTCGAAACGACGAACCATATGAGAATTATGAATTATGAATTATGAATTATGAATTACCCCGTCCGCCTGTCCGCTTGTCCGCTTGTTAATACCTCACCCCCCAGCCCCCTCTCCGCGCGGAGAGGGGGAGGTCCGCCTGTCCTTCCTGAACCTCTCCTTCCCCTCCGCTGTCATCTTCTCCGTAGCATACTGAAAGATCAGCCGGGGCGAAGTGTCCTTGTATTTCAGTAAAAAAGCCTCTGCAGCTTCAGGTTGTTTTTTCCAGGTTTCACGCAAAAACCAGCCGAGTCCCTGGTGTACTTCACGGGCAGGATCATGCATCATCGGTGCGATGAACTCGTAATAGGGACTGAAATCAGTATCAAGTTTCATCGGTTTGATCAGGCTTACCACGGCGGCTCTCCTTTGAAATTTGTTGGTTGCTGTTCTCCAGGGTCCGATTTTTTGCAGGTCTGCAAGGTTCTTTTTAAAGAACAGGTTCATCAGTTCCCCGCAGATATAATCGGTTTGCGCCCAGTTGGTGATACCCAGCGAAAACCACTTTTCAACCGTTTTAAAGGTGTCAGTTGTCCAGGACTTTTGAAAACCAAGGATCAGCCGGATGGCGATCACCGTCAGATCATACTTTGGAGATTTTACCAGCAGGAGCGTAGTTTCCTGGATTAATTCCCGGGTGATCCCCGGTATCGAAAGAATCTCGCTGACCTTGCCGGTGACTTGCTCCTGGTTCAATCCATAGGCATCAAAGCCTTCCTTGAAGTACCTGGCAAATTTCTCTATGTTCGCGGTATTCGTGTTTTCACTGCCAAAAGTCTGAATGTCGTTAAAAAGATCAGCGGGAGTCATAAATAATCCGGTTTGAATTGTCTTGCAATTTTAAGTGACAGGTCGAGGAACAAGGTGGACGGATAGGCGTTGCGCTCGATGTGGTAAATGGCGTCGTTGAACAGGGTATTAAATCCGGATAAACTGTCGGGTTTGATATGGGGGGAGAATTTGCTGATGAATTCCGACTCTTCACCTTCGATGCCTTCAGGCAACTGCCCCAGATAGTTCATCGATGCGCAATAACCGATGGTTTTGAGGGAATAGTTCAGGAAACTTTTTTGTTTTTCCCGTCCGGTTTTGGAGATTTCAGATGCGAATCTGATCAATTCTGTTATTTTAGTGCCATAGCAGTCGCGCATCCATTGGCGGAAAATGACAAAATGCGTCAGATCATCTTCTCCTTTAACATTGCAGCTTGTCCCGGATTTTGGGATCTTTACCATCAGGGTACGTGAAAGGATGGTCTTGATCACCTGATCAGGCTCATCGGAAAGGAGGATAAAGAGTGTTTTTTCAGGCGGTTCTTCAAGGATTTTCAATATTTTGGGGGCAGCGGCATAATTAAGTTTTTCAACCATCCAGATGATCATCACTTTGTAATCGGACTCGTAACTTTTGTAGCTGAGGGTGGTGATGATTTCGTTGCAGTCATAAACATTGATGTTTCCCTGCTTGTTTTCAATGCCGATGGTTTCATACCATTTTTGCAGATCAGCTTTAAAGTTGTTTTCCAGCAGAAAGGTCCGCCATGCATCGAGAAAGTGTTTGCTTTGCGGTTTTCCGGTGATTTTTTTTGTGGTGGCGACCGGATAGATGAAATGCAGATCGGGATGGACAAGCTTTTGGTACTTCACGCACGATGGACAGACTCCGCAGGAATCCGGCAGCCCTTCGAATAGTGTGTCGTTCCGGCCCGGATCAGGAATGATGCCTTGTTTGTCGGTACAGTTGATGAATTGGGCATAGCCGATGGCCAGCGCGAGTTTGTTGCAATCCTCCTGTCCGAAGAATAATTGTGCGTGGCTTACCCGCTGGTCCAGCACGGTCCGGATCAATTTCTCTTTTATTTGCTGGTTTCCTGGTATTTCGCTGAATCTCATTGTTAACAAATTCACCATCCTGATCCTGCCTGCCTGGCCAGGGGACGGTTGACCGGCAAATTTACCTGAAATTATCGGTTTTGTGAATTTTTACTCATTGCCAGAATATCTCCGGAAGAGATTCAGGTCCGCGTATATTTACCGGTAATTTGCAATCCGGAACGAGCGATGTTGACCGGACGGGGTAATGAAGTTTTCTTTTCTTTTTGCCGTGGAATGTGATCAGAGAATCGATTTCCACGATTTTGAAACGGATCAGGAGTGCCATAAGGATTTTTATGGCTTAATCCTGTTTTCAGGCAAAAGGTAATATGGTAAAAGTCAAAAGTTATTAACAATTTGTTAAATCACCTTCGCGAACATAAATTCCCGGTTCATCCGGGCAATGTTCGACCGGGATATCAGCTTCGGACATTCTGCTTCACAGGCGTAGGTATTCGTACAATTCCCGAAGCCCAGTTCATCCATCATCATGACCATCTTTTTAACCCGTTGTTTTGCTTCGACCTGTCCCTGAGGCAGAAGGGCGAATTGTGAAACTTTTGCAGAGACGAACAGCATAGCCGATCCGTTTTTACAGGCGGCTACACAAGCGCCGCATCCGATACAGGCCGCCGCATCCATGGCCAGTTCGGAAAATTCCCTGCTCACCAGGATGTTGTTGGCTTCGGCAGCCCCTCCGGTATTAACAGAGATATAGCCACCCTCCTGGATGATCTTGTCAAAGGCGGAACGATCGACCATCAGGTCCTTGATCACCGGGAACGGTTTGGCACGCCATGGCTCTATAACGATGGTGTCGCCATCCTTGAATTTCCGCATGTGCAGCTGGCAGGCGGTCACTGCATCATCCGGCCCGTGAGGCCGGCCATTGATATACAAACTGCACATCCCGCAAATGCCTTCGCGACAGTCGTGGTCGAATACTACCGGTTCCTCGTTCTTGCCGATCAATTCTTCATTCAGAATATCCAGCATCTCCAGGAAAGAGCAGTTCGGTGAAATATTATCCAGGGAGTAAGTAATAAATTTACCCGTGGATTTCGTATCCTTCTGCCTCCAGATTTTAAGCGTCAATTTCATGTATCAGCTATTTATAAAAATATTGTTCATTATTCATTGTCCATTGTCCATTGTTCATTGTCAATTATTTATAAACCCTCTGCTTCACCTCAATCTCCTCATACTCCAACTGTTCCTTATGTAATACAAAATCCCCGTCGCCCTTGTATTCCCATGCGGCTACATATTTATAATCCTGGTCGTTCCGCATGCACTCGCCCTCTTCTGTCTGGTACTCTTCCCTGAAATGGCCGCCACAACTTTCGTTGCGGTTAAGCGCGTCATAAGCCAGCAGTTCCCCGAGTTCAAAGAAATCGGCTACCCGGTTGGCTTTTTCCAGTTCGGTATTCAGTCCGTTCATGGTTCCGGGGATCTTTACATCTTTCCAGAATTCAGCCCGGAGCGCCCGGATGAGTTCAATGGCCTTTTTCAACCCTGCTTCATTGCGGGCCATGCCCACATATTCCCACATGATCTTCCCCAATTCCTTATGGAAATGGTCAACAGTCCTGGTGCCATTGATCGCTATCAACTTCTGAAGACGCGCCTCAACAGCTTTTTCTGCTTCGGCGAATTCCACTTTGTCGGTCGACATCCGTGCAACACGGATCTCGCCTGCCAGATAATTCTGTACGGTATAGGGCAGTACGAAATAGCCATCGGCCAGCCCCTGCATCAGGGCCGATGCACCCAGGCGGTTGGCACCATGGTCGGAGAAATTGGCTTCGCCCGCGGCAAACAGCCCTGTCACAGTCGTTTGTAACTCATAGTCGACCCAGGTGCCACCCATGGTGTAATGTGCAGCCGGATAGATCATCATCGGGTTTTCATAGGGATTTTCATCCACGATCTTTTCATACATCTGGAAAAGGTTTCCATAACGCTCTTCGATGACATTTTTTCCTAATCGCCCGATCGATTCCTTGAAATCCAGAAATACGGCCAGGCCGGTTGAACCTACGCCATTTCCGGCATCGCAGCGTTCCTTGGCGGCACGCGAGGCCACATCACGGGGTACCAGGTTCCCGAAGGCCGGGTAGCGGCGTTCAAGGAAATAGTCGCGGTTTTCTTCAGCTATATCGTTGGCTTTCAGCTTCCCGAGACGGTGAGCTTCGGCGTCTTCTTTCCTTTTCGGAACCCAGATCCGGCCGTCATTACGTAAACTTTCGCTCATCAGCGTCAGTTTCGACTGGTAATCGCCATGTACCGGGATACAGGTGGGATGGATCTGTGTAAAACATGGATTTGCAAACCAGGCGCCCTTCTTGAATATTTGCCAGATGGCGCTGGTGTTTGAACCCATGGCGTTGGTGGAGAGGTAAAAAACATTCCCGTACCCCCCGGTGGCAACGACTACCGCATGTCCGAAATGACGCTCAAGTTTCCCGGTGATCAGGTCGCGGGCAATGATACCACGGGCCTTTCCGTCAACGATCACCACATCCATCATCTCGTGGCGGTCAAACATCTTGACGGTTCCCAGCTTGATCTGCCGGCTGAGAGCGCCATAGGAACCAAGAAGTAATTGTTGTCCCGTTTGTCCGCGGGCAAAAAATGTACGTGACACCTGTGCACCGCCGAAGGAGCGGTTTTCGAGCGATCCGCCATATTCACGGGCAAAAGGAACACCCTGGGCCACACACTGGTCGATGATGTTGTTGCTGACTTCGGCCAAACGATAAACGTTTGCCTCCCGTGCCCGGTAGTCGCCGCCCTTGATCGTATCATAAAAAAGTCGGTAAATGCTGTCGCCGTCATTCGGGTAGTTCTTGGCCGCATTGATCCCCCCCTGCGCGGCGATACTGTGTGCACGACGCGGTGAATCCTGGTAACAGAAGATCTTTACATTGAAGCCCATCTCACCCAGGGAGGCCGCTGCTGCGGAACCGGCAAGGCCCGTTCCCACGACGATGATGTCGAGTTTACGCTTGTTGCTTGGATTAACAAGGTTCTGATGGTCTTTGTAATAGGTCCATTTTGAGGTCAGCGGACCTTTGGGAATCTTTGAATTTAATTCAGCCATGATGACTAACGGATAAGTAAAAAGTAAAATGGAATGATGATAAAGCCTAAGGGAACGACAATGGCATAAAATGTTCCGAACCGTTTGAAGCAGGTATTATACTGCGGGTGATTCACCCCGAGAGTTTGCCATGCCGACTGGAAAGCATGGTTCAGATGAAAACCAAGCACGATGAAAATGATGATATAAAAGATCGAATATCCCGGTATGGCAAAAAGTTGCTGCGCGATAAAATAAAAATCAGGCTCCCCGTCAGGTGTAAAATTCGTATTGGAGACCCATCCAAGTTTGATGAAATAAAAATTTGTGAAATGGATGATCATAAAGATCATCACGATCACTCCCGTATAGATCATGTACTTGGACATGAATGGCGTATCGGTTTTATTGGTGATCATATACCTTACAGGCCGTGCCATCCAGTTTTGCACCTGCAGGATGATCCCGACAACAATATGCAGGATGAATCCGGCGAACAGGCCGACCTCAAACACTTTAATAATGTAGTTTGTCCCCATGAAATGAGCGGCGTTGGTAAACCACACGCCCCCGTCGTCGCGTAACAAACATAAGTTGATACCCAGGTGAATCACCAGAAAAACCATCAGGAAAAGACCCAGAAATGCCATCCAGATCTTTTTTGTGATCGAAGAAAATCGTAAAAAAGAGGAATTCATAACAAGCTTTTAATAAATTTGTTCGTTGTTTCAAAATTAGAACGAAATTTTCAGTTAAAAAGTAATTATCACAAAATTTTCACAATTCAAATCCATTCTAAATTATGTTCCCGGAAACCGTTTACACCGATCGCCGTCAAAAACTTCGTAACGAAGTATCAGGCGGACTAATTCTATTATTAGGTAATCAGGAAGTTCCTTTCAACTATCCGGCCAATACTTATTCATTCAGGCAGGATAGTAATTTCTCCTATTTTTTCGGTTTGGATCATCCCGATCTGGCCGGGATCATTGACCTCGATGAGGGCAATGATATCATTTACGGAAATGAGACCGACATTGATGACATCATCTGGATGGGGGTTCAGCCCACCATCAGGGATCAGGCTGCAAAGGCCGGGGTAGTGCATACTGCAACGCTGGCCGGTATGAATGAGGTGATTGGGAAAGCGCTTGCAGAAGGCCGCAGGATCCATTATGTTCCTCCATACCGTGGTGAAACGATTTTATGGCTTTCGGACCTATTGAAAATACCTCACCTTGAATTGAAAGCAAATGCTTCGGAAACCCTGATCAGGGCAATCATCAAACTACGAATGAAGAAAGATGCGTTGGAAGTGGCGGAGATCGAAAAGATGGTCGGCGTGGCATATAAAATGCATACCACCGGCATGAGGATGGCCAAACCCGGCGTGGTTGAACGTGAAATAGCAGGTACGATCGAAGGCATAGCCCTGTCGGAATGCGGACCCGTTTCATTCCCCGTGATCCTCTCCATCAACGGACAAACGCTGCACAATCATTATCATGGGAACACCCTCGTTGAAGGCAGGATGCTGGTGATCGACGCCGGGTGCGAGAATGACCTGCATTATGCAAGCGATATCACGCGCACGGTGCCGGTGGGAGGGAAGTTCAATACCAGGCAGAAGGGAATCTATGAAGTGGTGCTTAAGGCGAACCTCGCTGCCACCAAAGCAGTACGACCGGGTGTGCCGTTCAGGGAAATACACATGCTTGCCGCGACTGAAATAGCGAAAGGCCTCACCGCCCTGGGGATCATGAAGGGCGATCCTGCTGAGGCTGTATTGAAAGGCGCTCATACCCTCTTCTTCCCCCACGGATTGGGACATCCGTTGGGATTGGATGTACATGACCTCGAAGGTTTAGGTGAAAACCTGATCGGCTATGATGAAGAGGTGCAGCGCAGTAAAGAATTCGGACTCGCGTTCCTGAGGTTCGGGCGTAAACTCCAGGAAGGCTTTGTAATGACCATCGAACCCGGCATATATTTTATCCCTGAACTGATCGACATCTGGAAAACCGATAACAAATTGCCGGAATTCATCAATTACGACGTGGTGGAAACCTACAAGGATTTTGGCGGTATCCGCATTGAAGATGATGTTCTTGTCACAGCCGACGGTTACAGGGTGCTTGGTAAACCAATTCCCAAGACCGTGGAGGAAATTGAAAAGCTCATGAGCTGAAATAATGATCTTTGGCCTTAATGTGCTATAAAAATATCACGCCTTCGGCATTTAATTAAACAATTTTTAACCCTTGATTCGCATAATTCATAATTCGTAATTCATCCAAAATGTCAACAATAAAATTTCAGAAAAAGAGCATCAATTATACCGATGCAGGCAAAGGAAAGACCATCGTTCTCCTTCATGGCTTTACTGAATCGTTGAAGATCTGGACGAGTTTCGTGACCCGGCTTTCAAAAAAATACCGGGTGATCACGATCGACCTTCCCGGACATGGCAAAAGCGACTGCATCGGTAAAATACACTCCATGGAACTCATGGCAGAGGTCGTTTTCACGGTCCTGAAAAAGCTGAAAGCCGGAAAATGCCTGATGGCAGGCCACTCCATGGGAGGATATGTGACCCTCGCGTTTGCGGCAAAATATCCGGAGATGCTTAGGGGGATCTGTATTTTTCACTCACATTGTTTTTCCGATACCGGCGCCGAAAAGGAGAACAGGAACCGTACCATCGCGATCGTGAACCAGGATAAGTTCAGTTATGTAGCCCAGTTTATTCCCAGCTTGTTCCCGGTAGAGATACATAAAAAGTTCTCCGGGCAGATTGAGCGGTTGATCCGGCGTGCATCCAAAATGACCAATGAAGGCGTTGTTGCTGCCATTGAAGGGATGAAAATCCGCGAGGACCAGTCGGATGTCCTTAAAAATACGACACTTCCGGTGCTTTTCATCCTTGGGCAAAAGGATTCAAGAGCGCCTGCAGCCCGTATTTGGGAAATGATATCACTTCCTGCAGTCAGCGAAACACTCCTGTTGCGGGAATGTGGTCATATGGGGTATATTGAAGCGCCGGATGAAACGTTCAATTCATTGATATGCTTCATCAGAAAGCACCTGTAAGGGATGATACTCAAAAACGGACCATCCGGAAATCAAAGGCCCCCCTTGAGGAATTTCCGTTTTTACGACCTTATCATGGCGGCCTTCGTCACGGTGATCATCGCGACGAATATGATCGGCGCCGAAAAGGTCGTCACTGTCTTTGGTCTCACATTCGGAGGCGGGATACTTTTCTTTCCGCTCAGCTATTTTTTCAACGATATACTGACCGAGGTTTACGGCTATGCCCGTTCGAGGAAAGTAGTGTGGGCTGGTTTTATCTCTCTTTTTTTTACGATGATCATGGCACAGGTCATCATCGCCCTCCCTCCTGCCAGGGGATGGTTGCATCAGCAGGCGTATGAAGTCGTTTACGGACAAACCCCCAGGATTGTCTTTGCATCGTTGATCGCCTTCGTCAGCGGGGAATTTACCAACTCCTATGTCCTGGCAAAAATGAAGATCCTTTTCCGGGGTAAATATTTGTGGACCCGCACCATCGGGTCAACCGTTGCCGGAGAAGCTGTAGATTCGCTTATTTTTTATCCGGTCGCCTTCTTCGGATTCTGGTCGGGCTCACTGCTTGTGCAGGTGATGATTATGAACTATCTGCTCAAGGTGACCTGGGAAATTGTCGCCACACCGCTTACCTACAGGGTGGTCTCTTTCCTGAAACGATCGGAGCATGAAGATTACTATGATCATGATACCAATTTTACGCCATTTTCAATGAAGTTATAGCTACGTGATCCGGTAAATTATTGGTAAAAATGCATCTCCCGGATATATTGGCAGACTTTTTCAGGCAGGAAATAACGCATATCCTTTCCCTCCCGGATGCCGTTACGGATAAAAGAAGATGAAACCGACAACAGCGGTGCATCCACGCAGGTTAAGGCCGGATGTCCGTCGAATTTGCTTTTCCCGGCGCCGGACCGGGGGTAGATATAAAAAGGGTACTGATCAAGGAGTACTTCGAAATTTTTCCATTTGTGGAAGGTCGGGAAAATATCCGTACCCGCGATCAGCACAAACTTTTTGGCAGGATATTTTTCCGAAAGATAGGTCAGCGTATCAATGGTATAGGATGGTTTGGGCAGTTTGAATTCAATGCTGCAGGATCTGAACCGCGGGTCTTCTTCAATGGCCAGGTTCACCATGAACAGGCGGTGATTGTCGGCAAGCAGTGTGGATTTTTCTTTAAGCGGATTATGAGGCGAAACCACAAACCAGACACGGGCAAGGTCGGTGTATTCGACCATGTAGGATGCAATCATCAGGTGACCGGTATGGACCGGATTGAAGGAACCGAAGAAGAGACCTGTTTTTTGGTGGGAAGACATAAATAGAATTACGAATTATGAATTACGAATTACGAATTACAAATTACGAATTACGATTGAAGAGTTCAGCAGGCGGTTATACATGTAAAAAAGTTTTAACAAGTTCGACGATTCCCTGGCATTTTAATTCCAGGTTGTCATTAACAATGATCTTGTCAAAGTGGTGTGCAAAAGTAAGTTCAAAGGCAGCTTTGTCAACCCGTTTGCGGAGGGTCTCATTGGATTCGGTGCCACGTTTTCGCAGGCGTTTTTCCAATTCTTCAATCGATGGCGGGTGGATAAAAATACCCAACCCCTGCTCCCCGAAATATTTCTTCAGGTTAACGGCTCCGACAACGTCCACATCAAAAATGGGGGACTTACCCATCGACCAGATACGTTCCATTTCCGATTTCAGTGTACCATAATAACTTCCGGGGTAAACCTCCTGCCATTCCACGAATTCGTCGCGGGTGATCTTCTCCCTGAAATCGTCGCCGGAAATGAAATAGTAATCCCTGCCATTGACCTCTGCTTCTCGTTTTGCCCGGCTGCAGGCTGAAATGGAAAACTCCAGTTGTGGAATGACCCGGAGAAGATACCTCACGATGGTCGTCTTCCCCGCACCCGATGGCGCCGATACGATAATCGCTTTCCCTTTCATTTTTCTCCTATTCCTTCATTGCCCATTGCCTATTGCCTATTGCCTATTGCCTATTGCCTAATGCCTATTGCCTATTGCCTATTGCCTCTACAGTATATTCCCCAACTGCTCCTTCACCTTCTCCAGCTCATCTTTCATCTGAACGACGATCTTCTGGATCCCTGCATCGCTGGCCTTGGATCCGATGGTGTTGATCTCACGGCCAATCTCCTGGGTGACGAATCCGAGTTTTTTACCCTGGGAAACCGCCTCCAGCATTGTTTCCAGGAAATATTGACAATGTTTTTTCAGTCGCACCTTTTCCTCCGTGATGTCAAGTTTTTCCAGGTAGTAGATCAGTTCCTGTTCGAAACGGTTCTGATCGGGCGCTGAACCATTGAAATCGCCTGAGTATTTGGAGAAATCACGGACCAAACGCTCACGCAGATCGGTTATTCGTCTTTTTTCATAGGGTCCGATTTCCTCGAGAAGCTGTAGAATGATATGGATCCTGTTTTTCATATCCGCCTCCAGAATACTCCCTTCATGCACCCGGAATGCATCTGCTTGTGAAATGGCGTCATTCATGGCAACCAAAATGGATTCCCAGTCGTGCTGACTCAATTCGTCCCGGCTGGTCTGCATCACATCCGGAATTTTAAGTACCATCGATAGTATGTCCTCCGGACAATCTTCATTCAATTCATGGGCCAGGCTCTTAAGTTCCTCATGATATTTTTTTGCCAGCGGGAAGTTGATGGAATAACTCAGCATCTCGCCGGTCACCTCCGTACCAATAGTAAAATCGATCTTTCCACGTTCAAACCGCTGGGTAAGTATACCCCTGACCTCCCACTCCTTCTCACGGAAATATCCCGGGATCTTCAGATTAAGGTCGAGCTGTTTGCTGTTGAGTGTTTTGACCTCAATGGTAAGTTTTCGTCCGGTTATATCAAGGACAGCTTTCCCGTAACCGGTCATGGATTTGATCATTGGACACTTTTTTAGCAAACTTACATAAAAATTATCCAAACCAGCGTTATCATTCTGAATGATTGATTCCTTTTTTGTAAATTTGAGCAGGAATGCTGAAATGCGGAACCCGTCCTGGTAGCCGTCAGCAGGGTACTCATTTCCCGGTTTGGGGAGGGACAGGGCCGGAGTAAATCAAACAGATTTTCTTTTTAAATGGAATTCCGGATTATTGACGACACGCTTCTGTACTACAATCTTATGCTCATTGACATCGCGCAGGCGCAGGAGTATGTTTTTCTCGAAACCTACAAATTTGCCAATGATCATATGGGGATCAGGTTTCGCGATGCACTCACGAAGAAATCCAGGGAAGGGGTAAAAGTAAAAATACTGATCGATTCATGGGGAAAAGGTCCGGTCTCTGAAACATTTTTTGCTGAACTGATCAGTCTTGGCGGCGATGTGAAGTTTTTTGAAAAGATCAAGATTAACAGCGATATTTTTACCCGTGGGCACCGGCGTGATCACCGCAAGATCCTGGTCGTTGATGACAGGATCAGTTACATCGGATCGGCTAACATCACAGGCTACAACCTGAATTGGAGGGAGTTGTGCCTTCGGATGGAGGGAGAACTTGCCGTATCTTTTAAAAAGGTCTTCCTTGAAAATTTCAATGCCTTCAATCCATTCATCATCACCAACAAGGTGACTTTCACCCGCAAGATCAGGTCGGGCGATTTTGAGATCATACGCGATGTCCCTTCCATCCAATTCCAGCGACTTCGGAAGCGTTATACCCAGCTTATCAGGCAGTCTGTTCATTCGGTCGTTATCGAAACACCCTATTTTCTTCCCGGGTTCGTGCTCCGGAAGGCTATGATAGATGCCAGCAAACGCGGTGTGGTGGTCGAGGTGATCATGCCAAAACATTCCGATATGCGGATGGTCGATATCCTCCGGAATAAATACCTTGGTTTGCTTCATAATGCCGGCATCAAAATGCTTTTTTATCTTCCACACAACCTGCACGCCAAATTGCTGGTGATTGACGATGAGATCTTCTCTGTATCTAGCGCCAACTTTGACTTTCGGAGTTTCCGGTACCAGTACGAAATTGCCCTGATCGGTACGGAACCGGAAATATTACGCCAACTGCGCGAACATATTGCCGAAACCATCCGGAACTCACAGGGGCTTGACTATCTTGAATGGAAACGCAGGCCCTTGATCGAAAAGATCTTTGAATGGATCCTGCTTCCTTTCCGCCACTTTTTCTGATGCGTTACAACCAATGAAAAGACCTTCCAGGTTTCCAAAACCTGGAAGGTCTCCTCAGGATACGAGTTAAAAAGACCTTCCAGGTTTCCAAAACCTGGAAGGTCTCCTCAGAACAGGGCTTATGAGATCTTGATCTGTTTCTTTATTTCAACCTTTGCTTCTTCCTTTTTCGGGAGCGTGATCTTCAGGATGCCGCTTTCATAGTCGGCCTTGATGTTCTCCAGATCAATGGTCTTCGGCAAGGTAAACGACCTGCTGAACGAACCATAATAAAACTCCTTCCTCGAGTAATTCTTGCCTTCTTCCCGTTTCTGGTCTTCAACTTCAGAGGAGATGGTTAGAATGTTGTTCTCCAGGTTGATCTTGAAATCGTCCTTTACCATTCCCGGTGCAGCGATTTCGAGGTTGAACGAATCGCCGTTTTCAATGATGTTGGCAGCAGGATCGCTGAAACGCTTTCCGAAAAAATCTCCAAGATCATTGTCAAAAATGTTGCTTACCATATCCGATAACGGATTTCTGTGTTGCCATTTAATGAGTGTCATTGTTTTTTCCTCCTATATTTTAAGGTTAATTTTTGTTTGTTTCCCCGATAAAGTCAAACAATATACCAGTGAAAAAAAATAAAAATTATATGCCAAAACGACAGTATTGCTCTGTTTTATAGCGCCAAAATGGCACGTCAGCCGGAATTCAATAATCCGTCCATCGAAGATAAGCTGCATCACTGCTATGTTTTCAACTCCTGCTTCGTTTTCTCATAGACCAGTTGCGACACCTCCTTTGAATCCATATGGCTGAACGATTCATAGGCGATCGGATCGAGGATCACCAATTTGATGTGGTCATTTTTTTGGATCAGAAACCTGCCTTTTTTAACGGCAAGATGGGTTCCTTTAATGACTACAGGAAGGATAGGCGTGTGCGTCTCCAGGGCAAGCCTGAATGCCCCTGTCTTATAAAGCTGCAAATGACCATTTGGCGAACGGGTCCCTTCAGGGAACATGATCACTGAATTTCCGGCACGAATGGATCCGGCGGCTTTATCCATCATCTGAAGCTTACTCCTTCCCCGGCCGCGTTCTATGGAAATATATCCGTTCAGGATCATATTCCATCCTATAAAAGGAATAATGAATAACTCCTTCTTGGCCACCCATTTGAAATGACGGTAAAGCTTAAAGAGCACCAGGATGTCAAGCCCCGACTGATGATTGGAGACCATCACGTAAATCCTGGAAGGGTCGATCTTATCCCGCCCCTCCACCTGAACTTTCCAGTAAGGATTGATCCTGATGATCAGATCGGCCCAGATACACGTGAACAGATGCAAAACGTACCTCCTCCGGTCAAACGGCACCGTCGTGATCCATAAAAGCAGCGCGATGGGGAATAATAACCCGGAAAACAAAAACAGCGAGAACCAGAAATATCCGGATGCCATCACCTGTAAAAACCCCGCCCGCATTTGCCTCATACTTAACACTTAACACTTAATCGTTCTTCCGTAATTTCTCCATTTTTCGATAACAACCGACAGATCCGTGGGATATTCGGAGTCGAAATGCACGAACTGCTTTGTAGAGGGGTGAATAAATCCAAGCGATTTTGCATGAAGCGCCTGCCGGGGAAGCAGGGAAAAGCAGTTGCCGACAAACTGTTTGTATTTCGCAAAGGTTGTTCCTTTGAGGATTTCAGAACCCCCATAGCTTTCATCGTTGAACAACGGATGCCCGATGTGTTTGAAATGGATCCTGATCTGGTGCGTGCGGCCGGTTTCAAGCCGGCATTCTACCAGGGTCACATATCCGAAGCGTTCAAGCACATGATAATGCGTAACGGCATGCCGCCCTTTTTCCGGATCGTCGTAAATAGCCTGCAGCAAGCGGTTCCGGATATCACGTCCGATATTGGCATCAATGGTTCCCTCATCGTGATCAATATTCCCCCACACAAGCGCTACATAAGTACGGTCGATCGTATGTTCGAAAAACTGCCTGGCTATTTTGGATTGTGCCAGCTCATTTTTTGCTACCAGGATGATTCCGCTTGTATCCTTGTCGATGCGGTGAACCAGGTATGGTTTTGCATCCGGATCATCCGGATTGTTTTGTTGCAAATGATATAGCAGTCCGTTCTGAAGGGTTCCTGTGAAGTTCCCGTGTCCGGGATGTACCACCATCCCGGGCGCTTTATTGACGACCAGGATGTCGTTGTCTTCATACACGATATTGACGGGAATGTTTTCGGGATAAACCTCTGTATCGCGCGGTGGATACGCCAGTACGATTGTTATGATGTCAAGCGGTTTTACTTTATAGTTGGATTTTACAACCGCATCATTAACAAGAATATTCCCGGCATGAGCAGAGTTTTGGATCCGGTTCCGGGAGGCGTTCTCGATTTTTGCCATCAGGTATTTATCAATACGCAGCGGATTTTGACCGCGATCGACCACAAAACGGAAATGTTCAAATAATTCGGCAGAATCTTCAGTGATCCCGGATTTATCTTCCATGATATTTTTTTCCTCCGGCGGAACGACCTTCAAATCCATGGCAGTTTGGAGGCAGCTCCTTTAACGGGAAATAATGAATTTTGTAACTCCGGTGCGGATGCCGGAACGGTTCGTGACCTCCAGGAAGTAAAGTCCGCTGGAAAGTGAACTTACGTCGATCGCTTGCTGATAACCTTGCCGGATACGCATCTGCCCGATCATGTCGGAGATCAGGACCATGTCATTTTCGGAAATCCCCTCTTTTTCATCCGGCTCCGTGAAACTAAGATGCAAAATGCCTGTTGAACAGGGATTGGGGTAAACAATCATCTGTACATTGCCATGGACGATTTCGCCGGTTCCGAGCGGAATGGGTTTCCCGATGACTGGTCGGATCATCAGCGATCCTGCAAATGCAGAAGTATTCCACACGCCCGATGTATTCCAGTATATCATGTTCTGACTGTTGTTATACCGGTCGAATCCGATGGAAAGATTGTCATCTGTTGTCTGTATCCAGCCTGCATAAAATGTTCCTGTGATGGCCACGGGAGGCGAGAGATGGTAGGTTACGAATTGGTTGAGACTGTCGGCATATTTCGGTGTCACAAGATCCGAATAGATCGTTGTGCCGGGTTTACCTGCATTGTCGTTCCAGACACAAAGGTTGAAGAGTTGCTGGCTCACACTGCCCAAAGTCCTGTTGAAATACATGTTGATCGCGCGTAATGTATCGGGGAATTTATTCAGATCAAAACGGTAGGCAAGTTTCGATCCGGTCGGACTAAGCCCATAGCTGGCTTCCGGAGTGCCGTCATCATACGCATAATAGTTGAAAAATTTCTGATAGGCCTGCATGGTGTCTCCCAGTGAAGTTCCCGGCGCTGTTGCCTTCAACACATGTTTCATGAGGAACATGGCACTGTCGGCCTGGCTGATCGGTATCAGAAAGGAGACCTCGGGATGTGCAAACTTCTGAAAGGTGACGTAAGGGATGCTGTCATATGGCTGAATATTGTAATTTCCTCCGTTGTAAGATTTTGAAAAGCTGCTGTTCGGACTCGTAACATAATAATTGTATGCCGACATATGGGGAATGTTATCCCGGTTGGTCATCAGGATATCAATGGTATCCCGGATCTCGTTCGTCGGATCATCGCAATATTGCGGATACGGCATCGATTCATAACGCAGCAGCAGCGAAGGCGGGCGGTATATAAAGCGGAGTTCGGGATATACCGTATCGTACCTGTTCCTTCCCAGGTTGAGATAAACATTGTCGAGGTTCCATTGATCGGTATTACTTGGCCAGCTTGGCTCAAAAGAACTTGCCAGGCTTACATAATTAAAGAACCTGAATCTGAACTTATTTTTAAAAAATGCCACATCGGTCACCGGTATCATTACCTGGACAAACCATTTGTTATTTTTAAGATAGAAGGTATCCAGCGACATCCCGTTGGCATACCACATAGGCCGCCAAAGATCGGGAACAGTTATCGTATCGGTGGGTGTGAGACTGTCGTGAGCCGGGAGAACGAGAAATTCCAGAACCAGCGAGTCGTTATTTTGCGGCGCTTGTCCCCTTCCCTGCGGCTGGTAGAAAAAACTCAGGTAAACCGAATCGGCCGGGGTAAGCGCCCTTGGAACCGGGGTAAACAGGGAATCGAGACGTATATATCGTGAAGTCAGGTAGTCGGCGATGAAATTCAATGGGCCCGGAACCGCGTGGGGATACATGTTCCCGGAATCATTGATGGCATCGAGGGTCATGGCGCCCAGGTTTACAGGGAATACAGGCAGGTCGTCATTCTCAAAGGCATAACGGTCGATCCACCGGTTGGAAGACGGGAATACATTGTTTGCCGAAAAATCATCGAAAAAAGGAATAGTAACCGGAATGGTGTCGGTTCCGGCATCCCGGTATTGCATCTGACTGGTCTCCATTGCTTTAGCCCTGACCATCGGGTTAAACTGCAAGCCGGTAAGGATCTCCTGGGTAAACCCGGCAACCCCTGCAAACAGAGAAACGAATATGAAAAATAAAAACCGCATTATACAATCAAATTAAAAATTAATAACTACCCCCGTCCCCTTGGTCCCCCGTCCCCTTGGTCCCCTGGTCCCCTGGTCCCTTGTCTACAAGCTGTCCCCCCTTATCGAATCCACCATCGCCTTTGCTCCCATGCCAACCGTAAGATTAATGACCGAGCCTTTGTCCAGTTCAGTTCCCGCGTTGATGATCCTCCCTTTATAGACCTGGTTTTGTACGGCATCTTCATCAAACGACTTGATATAGGACAATTTTCCGAGCTTCAGACCCGCGGATTCAAGTCTCGATTGCGCCTGCCGCAGGGTAAGGTCCCGCAACTCAGGCATGGTTGTCTTTTCGGGGACCGTGGAGGTGATGGTCAGGTAGACCATACGGTCTTTCTTTACCTTGGCACCCGGGAACGGATCCTGCGACAGGATGGAGCCTTTGGGTTTATCGGCATCAAAGACCGAATCGGTCACATTGAACTTATAATTGACATTTTCGGGATTTGACTGAAGGTCGCTGAAGTACAATCCACGGTAATCGGGGACAATGATGTATTCGTTATGATTGGTATACCATGAAAGTGACTGTAAAACAATTAAGATCAAAACGAGCGTCACCCCAATGGCAATAAGTAAATGCTTGAGAAATAATTTCGAAAACAGGAATCGCAAAAAATCCATCCGCCGCTTTATCTGATAACCTGAAAAGGTCAGTTTTATTGTATATTCCTTAAGAATTTACAAACGTACGCAAAAAATGAATTTTGCGCAAGAGGCAATATTTTTGTGCTATTTTTGCAGTCTTAAAACTAACGGATATGTTGAATGTTGCCATTGTTGCAGGTGGAGATTCGGGTGAATACGGAATTTCCGTCAAGAGTGGAAAACAGGTTGAATTGAATACCGACCGTGCCAAATTCACACCTTATCTGATCGAAATAAAGGGGAAGCAATGGAATTACCGGATTGGTCCAAAAAAATTCCCGGTCGATAAAAATAATTTCAGCCTTACCATTAGGAAGAAGAAGATACGGTTCGACGTTGTATTCGTGGCCATTCATGGTACCCCGGGAGAAAACGGTAAACTGCAGGGCTATTTCGATATGCTTGGAATTCCATATACATCCTGCGATGTAACCACCTCTGCCCTTACTTTCAACAAGAGTTTCTGCAAGGATGTGGTGCGCTCCTACGGGATCAAAACAGCCCGATCGATCCATTTGTTTAAAGGAGGTTTAACAACCGGTAGCAGCATCCTTGCGGAACTGGAACTGCCGGTTTTCGTGAAGCCGAATAATGGCGGATCGAGTGTCGGAATGTCGAAAGTGAATCATAAAAAGGATTTGGCTCCGGCATTGGTGAAGGCATTCCGGGAGGATGCCGAGATCCTTGTCGAAGAATTCATCAAGGGTCGCGAGCTTACCTGCGGGGTGCTCAGGACTGAAGGAAAAATTATCGCGTTCCCTGTAACCGAGATCATTCCCAGGAAAGAATATTTTGATTACGAAGCCAAATATAAAAAAGGAATGGCCGATGAAGTCGTGCCGGCACAGATTTCCCGGCAGCTATCGGATCAATGCCAGGATATTTCCCGGCTGCTCTATGAAAAATTGAATTGCAGGGGAATTGTTCGCTTTGATTACATCCATACCGGTACCGATTACTTTTTCCTGGAGGTCAATACCGTCCCGGGATTGAGTGAGGCGAGCATCGTTCCAAAAATGGCCCGGTCACACGGCTGGACATTCATGGAGCTGGTAACCCGCCTGATCAACGAGGTAATACCATGACCGATCTGCTTTTCGCTACCAACAACCCCCACAAACTCCTTGAAGTCCGTGAGATCCTGGGTGATCAGTTCCATGTATTCAGCCTGGAGGATGTGAACATGAAATTCGAAATTCCTGAAACACAGGATACGATTGAAGGTAACGCCGTTCAGAAAGCCAGGTTTGTTTATGAACGGACGGGTATGAACTGTCTTGCCGATGATACTGCCCTGGAAATCGATGCCCTGAATGGCCGCCCGGGCGTGTTTTCGGCACGTTATGCCGGCGAGGGCTGCAGCTTTGACGACAACATTGACAAAATTCTGCGGGAATTGTCAGGTATAACGAACCGGAAGGCTCGATTTCGTTGCGTGATCTGCCTCATCGCCGATGAAGCTGAACACCTTTTCGAGGGCAGGGTTGAAGGCGTTATTACAACCGGACGAACTGGTTCGGGTGGTTTCGGGTATGATCCTGTATTCCTTCCGGATGGGTACAGGCAGACATTTGCCGAAATGCCGGCATACCTTAAAAATGGCATCAGCCACCGCGGAAGAGCAGCGGAAAAGATGAGGAAAGCGATCAAAAGTTAAACGGGCAAACACGTACGCCCCCCCGGTCACTTGGTCACTTGGTCACTAGGTCCCTTGGTCCCTTTAGGGAAAAATCACCCCCGGATAATTAGTAATATTCACCTGCGGAATAGAACTGCCGTACTTTGCATTGACAGCATCAATAAAATAGTTTGCAGCAACTGCATTTCCTCTCGGATTCAGATGGATCCCGTCAAGCGAAAATACCCCGCCTGTAACGAACCGGGTATTCATTTTAATTCCATCCCAGACAATTCCACCCTGCATTTCCTTAAGCTTGGTGTTCATATCCACCAAACCAAGGTCGTAAGCGATTGCAAGACCCGCGAGGATGTCGTTGTAGGAGGTCGTTGCGGTCATGACCTTGTTGACCTCATCGGAGGTAAGGACATATTGTGTTGGTATGGGATAAGGATAGAATGTTTCAGGATTGATGATCCCCATCCCTTTGCATTTAAGCGAATCCTGGGGAACAGTCAGCAACACCAGTTCACCCGGTTTCATCTGACGTAATTTGAACATCGGATGCGGCGACGTGGGATCAGCCACCAGGAATGGATTCGGGCCAGCATGATAGGGTTTTATCCGCGAGGTGTCCGTTAATCCATAAAGCTGCATGGCCATATTGACCGAGTCGGCCTGACTCGCTGTAAGAACCAGTCCGTTATAGGGTATGGTGGTAAAGAACGGAATGGTCGTCACATCGGGTATGTTGGCCATGACCCCTTTGGCCCCGTTATTGGTCAGGTAAGTGATCACTCCTCCCATGGCCTGCTGAAAATAGCCCGGGCTGGTAATCGTATCGCCCACGCCACCGGTAATTGCATACAGCAGCACGTCATTATCGCCAAGCCACATAGTGAAGAAGGTAGGATTAAGGGGTGCAAACTCTTGTACCACCATGTTGGTGGCGCTGGTGGCAAATCTTGCGTAGAAAGGATTGTATTGCGCGTACCCGGGAAAAAGCATATGGAATGATTTGGCGCCGGGGATCCCGAGGTTATTGACCTGATATCCTACAGGAGCAACAGGTTCAAGCGCTCCGGTGGCAGGAACGGGCCCCAGGGAAACCACACCTCTGCAATCAACCGGATAACCTAATACCAGTTTTGGCGTCGCACCGGGGTAATCAATGCCGAATTCGCTGTTGACAACCGGCTGTACAAAATTACCCGATCCTGCCATTTTAAACTGACCGGCAAGAATATTGGGGATGGAATACTGCTGACCGGAATGGTACAATGCTCCGTCAGAATATCCGGCCATCAATGAATTCCCGACCGCGATATAAGTGGTGAAGTTCGCAAATCCTTTTTCGACCTGATATTCGTCGATCTTACGTTCACATGCCGTAAACAGCGCCAGGGACAATATAATGAAAAGAACTTTTTTCATGATCTTTGGGTGTTAAAAGTTAAAAACTGTAAGTTAAACCAATTCCGGGGCTGTAAACCGCATTTTTATAAGTGCCGGCAAAATTGTCGGGGCTGTATGTCGCGTTTCTTTCTATTCCCATGATGTAAAGGAATGCTGCATCAATGCTGAGTCCTTTTATCGGGTAAACCGAAACGCCGCAGGTCATACCTATCTGGTTCATACTGGGGGTTTGAGGATTCATATAATCGTTTTTAACCGGCGTCGGATCATAATAACCGCCGATCCTAAGGGTGAGCATGTCACTCATTTTATATTGAGCGCCGAGGCGGACGATCAGTTGGTCCATATACAAAGCCGGGCTTGCCGTACGGTTGACCGCCGGTGTTTTGGTCTCGAAATCGAAAACCAGCGAATCATAAGTGCTCCAGAACACGTAACACAGGTTCACACCAATCATCCATTGTTTGTCCTTCCCGAAATCATAAGATGCGCCAATATCAAGGTTTGCAGGCAATGGTAACATGACGTCAACTTTGTTATCCGGGAAATTGGATTGCATGGACTGAGGTACGTTAAAAGTCGCATCAGCACCCTTGACGCTCATTTCAATTTTTGAACGGTAATCGATCCCGATGCTCCATCCTTTATCGGGATGGATCATGATCCCGGCGTTGAATCCGAAATTTCCCGTACTCCCGTTTATATTCAGGGTGCCGTCTCCACCCGATCCCTGGATGGGGATCGCCTTGTTCATGTCAACGGTTCCATAGGCATACACGAGCCCCACGCCAATCCCCAGGATATCCTTGATCTTATAGGAAATGGTCGGCTGGAATGTAAAAGCCCTGAATGACAGGTCCTGGATCAGGTAACGGCCTTTCCATTCTTTTCCCCATGACAGACCGTTACCGTAAGGGGTGTTCACAGCAATGCCAATGCTCAGGTTTTTCGTTGGTTTATAAGCTGCATAAAAGTAAAGAGGGGTGTTGATCTGGTGCTCCAGATGGGTCTGTTCCTTGACATTTAAAGGCTGGAACGTGGTGCGGGCCATCAGGAAACTGACACCTCCCGTAAAACTCCATTTATCCTTTACAAATGAAGCGCCGCCGGGATTGTAAAATAAACTGCTGGCATCATAGCTCAGCGAAGTTCCGATAAGCCCCATGCCGATATTGCGCGCACTGTGCAAACCTACCTGGTACCCACCTCCATACGACGTGGTTGCTGCCAGACACAAGACTAACAGCAGCATTGTAAATCTCCTCATAATGACTTTTTTTTGGTTAATAATGGCCGCAAGATAATACTTTTTTTATTATTCAAAATCAATCTTATTTAAAAGGGTGGTTCGGGTTTGAAATTGTGCTGTAAATATTGTGGACAGGGGGACAAGGGACCAAGGGGACAAGGGACCCGTTTAATCCCGAAGGGATGTTAAGATTATAGCATGCAAATGTGTTGATGATCAACCAAACCCCGAAGGGGTGAAATATAAAAAAACATGGCAGAAACATTTTCAAACGAATGAAGATTAATGTCACCCCTCCGGGGTTTATTGTTCGCTTACGCGATTTTTTCCGGATACTGGAGGAGAAGTACGATGTACCGCACTAACTATCAGAAGTCAGGATAATATAACCTCAAAATTTCATTCGCCAGGGACATGCAACAAAATAAGATTTAGCCGAGCTCGGGCCAACTCACAGTAATTCTAAAATGTTAACTACCTTTGTTCCCATGTCCACACAGCCCTATGTCCTCTTGGTCCCATGTCCCCTTGGTCCCTTGTCCCCTTGGTCCCTCGTCCCCTTGGTCCCATGTCCCCTTGTCCCCTAAAATAAATAGCCATGACCCCCCTGAAACCCGGCGATAAAGTAAAATTTCTGAATACTTCAGGAGGAGGGATCGTGGCGAAAGTGATCGACAGCCGCATGGTGAGCATCCTGATCGAGGATGGGTTCGAGATACCCACCATGATCAGTGAACTGATCCGGATCGATCCCGATGAACCGGCAGGACGGTTTTTTGAAGAACATTACCAGATTGATCTGCCATCCGGATCCAAGGATCCTGTCGAACCGGAGGATGACCGGTCAACCCGTCTCCCGGCTTATTTAGCCGCCGATCGCAAAACGGAGGACCTCTATCTTGCTTTCATACCTCACGATCAAAAATGGCTTATCACCGGGCTGTTGGATATTTTCCTCGTCAACAACAGTTCCTACGATATCTTGTATAATATTTTCAGTAAAGATCCGGCCGGCCATTATACCGGGGTGGATTATGGCAGTATCTTTCCTGACTCAAAACTATTGATCAATACCATCAGCCGCGAACAACTGACTCTCTGGAGCGAAGGATGCCTGCAATTCCTTTTCCATAAGGAACAATGCCGGTCGTTGCTTCCCCCTTTCAATTCCGAGTTCCGGGTGGATGGCAAGAAGTTTTTTAAGGAGGGGAATTATCGTGTGAATGCCATTGTGCAAGCCAGGGGCATCGTGGTGAAGGTGCTTTCACTTACCGAATATTTCCTTTCACAGGATCAGCCCCCCCGGTCTCCAGGGAAAAATGAACAGGCCCCCGGCAACGATCCCCCGCTGATCAGCCGGTACCAGGTTGCACCCCGCGAGGCCGTGGTTGACCTTCACATCCATGAGTTGGTGGATGATCCGGCCAACCTCGATAATACTGAAATACTGGAATTCCAGAAAAATTATTTCCTATAGTGCCTCGACAGCGCCCTCGCCGCTCATTTTCTTAAAGTGACCTTTATCCACGGTGTCGGGAATGGTGTCCTGAGGGCCAATCTGATCGATTTGGTTAAAAACCAGGAGGGCATCGAATTCTTCGATGCCCCCATGTCACAATTTGGTGTCGGCGCCCTGGAGATCAGGATTCCGCACAACGAATATATTACCGGATAACCGATACTTTGCGTGAATATACTTCTGAACCTATATTCAGTTGCAGAATGTAAACGCCTGGTTTTAAGGATTGTCCATCAATTATGGTTTCATGCTGTCCTGAATTCCGGAATCCCAGCGACCGGGAATTGACCAGTTGTCCGAAGGCGGTATACAGGTTGATCTGCACTTCGCTGCTGTGTTTCATGAAATAGAGGACTTTCGCCGAACTTTCAAACGGATTCGGGTATACGGTAATCGGGTTGCTCCCGATCATCTCCGGGATGGAAACAGGGTTGTCCATTTCGAATTCACAGGTTTCCGAGTAGCCGAAAGATCCTCCCTGTTTGATAACCGATCCGTTCGAAGATACCTCATAACCGCCATTTCCGTTGTTGCAACAGATGCCGTCGCCACCGGTGTCGGTGATGATGAATGAAAAGCAATCAGCCTCAGGCAGCGTGATGGTTTGCTGGTAAAGTTTGTTCGCTTCGGGGTATGGTCCGCCGCTTGCCACAACGATGTCCAGGGAGTTCTTTATTTCCCAGGTGGTTTCCTGCGGCGAATTGTCGGTTCTTAAGGCCACTTTTACCTGATTGTTGGTGAGCGGGGCAGGGGTGAAGTTAAATTCAAGGGTATCATTTTTGGGATACTGATCCGACAGATTGTTCGGATCGGTTGAATAAACCGTAAGGGTATTCTGCGGCAGGATTTCATAGGTGTAAGCTGGCAGAGTGACCAGCGTCTTCTGCATACTGGCCAGAGAGCCGTTCCAGGTAAAGCTGTTCAGCGCCCCATCGTTTATCCTGTATTTTATAGTCATGCTTGTAATGGTGTTATTCCCGTTATTCCTGATCTTAACTTCAGGGGAGATGGTGTTTTTACAGGTTTTCACCGGCAAATTGGTGACTTCCAATACCTGGAGGTCCGTACCGTAAGGGAGGATCAGTGGCCCGGCTGAACTGTTGGCCGTCTGATAGATCTCTTTGGTGGTTTTATCCTGCACAAATCCCACGGAAGCGATCTGTGAGAAATCATACACGATTCCGGCTTTCCAGGAGCCTTCGATGAGAACATAATCACCGGTGACCATGGAAGAAGGCAGGTTGGTTCCCCCGGAACCGGGAAGCATTTTTTTCATGACATTATAGAAATCACGTTCACCGTTTGAACTGGGACAGGGGGCTGAATTAAAGTGGATCCATTTCTCGATGATCACATTGTGGGCCGTCATGACTGCGGCTACATCCTGGGTACATTTAACGAGGATGGTCGAGAAAACTGTGTCCTGCCCGGCGGATACCTGGTGCTGAAGCTGGATCTCAAAAGGTGAAGGAACCGCGTATCGGTTGTTGATGTTTGTCATGTTCCATCCTGCGGCGCTGCCATTGTAATAATTGCCGTCAAGAACGGAATAGGGAACGTACATGTTCGTGGGCGACATGTAATAACTGACCCTGACCGCGGTCTCACCGGGATTGGCCAGATTCATCGGATCGCCGGCCGCAGGCCAGTTCACATGATAGTAAATGGAGGTGAATTTGTCGGGATACTGTGTCTGCCAGGTGTGGAACTGGGCATTCTTACTGACACAAGGGACACAGGTTGCCGACGTAAACTCTTCTAACATCACCAGCCGTTGCGACTGGCTGTGTCCGGAAAGAAATACAAAGGAAAATGCGATCAGGAGTAGTACTGTTTTCATATTATCAGTTTTAGGAATGAACCATTACAAAAATAATAAATATTATGGTGTGATCTGACCATGAAAATGAAAAATTGATTGTCAAATAAAAAATTGTAACTTTGTAACCTGAACCCCGGTAAAAAATCAAATACTTATGAAACGACGGATACTTTATATTTACGTGCTGTCATTTATCGCGTTATATGGTTTTTCACAAAGCCTCACGCTTTCATCAGTCAATGGACCCCTTGCCCCCAATGCCACCATTGTTCAAGCCGGCACACCCGATAGCGCGACATTGATCACTTACCTGCATGTTAAAAATACAGGCAGCTCAAGCATCGATGTATTATGTAAAAAAGTCGAACTGAACATGATAGATTCGACGGAAATTTACATGTGCTGGGCCGGAGGCTGCAGTGCGGCGTCCACCTATGTTTCACCGCAGGCCCAGGCCATTTCACCCGGGCAGATCATCACCGAATTTTCGGGGCATTACTCCTCATTGACCTCGTCCTATTATTTTAAATCCGGTGAAAGTATCGTCCGGTGGGTTTTCTTCGACCAGAATAATACGAATGATTCTGTCAGCGTCACCGTAAAATACACGACCTATCCATTGGGAATTGCAGAATCGGATGTGAATCGGGGAACACTGTCGAACGCTTATCCGAATCCTGCTGCCGGCAACGTATTTTGCAACTATTCCGTGCCTCCCGGATCACAGGGAACCATATTGATCAGGGACATCCTCGGAACAACGGTACAAACTGAATTACTGCCGGCCGCCAGCGGTAAAGCAACCATCGCCGCCGCCGATCTTCCTGATGGTATTTATTTCTGTTCGTTAATGATCGATGGCAAGCTCAGCCAGACTAAAAAACTGGTTGTAAAACATTAAGGACTTAACTGAATTGATTGACCGGAAACCCATCCGCGGATAAAGGTGGGAATTTTGTCAATATCATACAGGATCGAAGCCGAAGGAGCCGTTGAAGGGTAGATCTCCACGAAAAACCAATCATTTCCTTTTCCATAAGATTTGAAAGCTAACGCGGTTCCACGTACCCTGGAGCGGTATTTTGCAAGGATGTTCCCGAAGGTATCAAGTCCGGGAATAAAGGGTTCATTCAGCCGTGCAGCGGAGGCCCGCAACAGCAAGGTATCTGCTTTTGCAATAAATGGGACAGGCTGAGGATAGTATGCCGGCGGTTCTTCGGTGTACTTGTATGCAACCACCTGTTTGCCTTTGACAAATACCGGTTCGCCCGTTTCCAGGTCAACTTGGTAATCGCGGGTAAAATAGAGATAACCATTATTTCCGCCCGCATCGCCCGTTTGCAATTCCACCAGTTTTTTCCGGTTCATTTTAAAGCCGGAGATATACTGGTAGTCCTCAAAGATGAGTTCAAAACTGTCGCGCCGGTTGAGCCATATCCTTATGATATCTGTTTCCCCACCGCTGTTTCCGCTGAAGATCATGTCGGGTAGTTTATCGCCGTTGACATCAACGGGGTACAGGCATTTTTTCAGGTCCCTGACCGGAATACGTGAGCCTGAATCGCCGGTGAATTGCGGGAACTGACCGATGTTCTTTGCCAGGAATGAATTGACTGTTCCGGATGGGTTCGAAACTGTAAACCGCTTCAGATTTACGCGTGGTGGTTTCGGAATATGGGTATACCGCTTCCAGTAGAACGTATCGGTGGCGCTGGTATATCGCTGAATATCAATTTGTGCATGCCCCGGAACAGCGATCAACAGCAGAAAACACAGGATAACAATAAGTTTAAGCTTCACCTTAAATCCCAAATTCCTTCCTGAGTTTGTCGGTATAATCAAGTTTTTCCCATGAAAAGAAGTCTACTTTTTTGTTGTAAACAGCTTTCCCGTTCCCATTGACCATCTGTGGTTTTGAACCCTTTACAGGATAATAAACCTGAACCTCCTTTGTGTAATAATCCCGGCCGAAATGGCCATAGGAAGCCGTTGGCTGGTAAATCGGATTCTTCAGTCCGAAACGGTCGACGATGGCGTAGGGGCGCATGTCGAAAATTTTGTTGATCTTTTCGGCGATCGCACCATCCGGCAGGATGTTGCCTTTTTTATCTTTCACCCGGGCCGTTCCGAAGGTGTTGACATAAAGTCCGACGGGTTGGGCGACGCCGATGGCATAAGCCACCTGGATGAGCACCTGGTCGGCTACCCCCGCGGCCACCATGTTCTTGGCAATATGCCTCGCGGCATAGGCTCCCGAACGGTCAACTTTTGAAGGATCTTTCCCCGAGAAGGCTCCGCCGCCATGAGCTCCATGGCCACCGTATGTGTCTACGATGATCTTGCGGCCGGTGAGACCGGTATCGCCATGGGGTCCACCGATGACGAATTTACCGGTCGGATTTACATGGAGCCTGAAGTCACCATGGAAGAGTTTCTGGATCTTTGCCGGCAGGGTCTTTTTCACCCTCGGGATCAGGATCTTCTGAACGTCTTCCCTGATCTTGTCCTGCATAGCCTTGTCGGCCGATTTTTCAGCCTTTGCTGTTTTAGCCGAAGGAAGAATAAAATCATCATGCTGGGTGCTGATCACGATGGTATCGATACGCACTGGTTTTCCATGGTTGTCATATTCTACAGTGACCTGCGATTTACTGTCGGGCCGTAAGTACTTCATCTGCTTGCCTTCCTTGCGGATCGCGGCAAGTTCCTGTAGGAAAATGTGAGCCAGCTCGATCGACATCGGCATGAGGTTTTCCATTTCGTTGCAGGCATATCCGAACATCATCCCCTGGTCGCCTGCCCCCTGGTCCTCTTTCTTTTCGCGTACCACCCCCTGGTTGATATCCGCCGACTGCTCGTGGATGGTGGAGATCACCCCGCATGAGTCGCAATCGAACCGGTATTCGGCCTTCGTATAGCCGATCTGGCGGATCACCCTGCGGGTTGCTTCCTGCACATCGACCCATCCCTGGGTCCTTACCTCGCCGCCGCAAACCACAAGTCCGGTGGTCACAAACGTTTCACATGCCACTTTCGACTCCGGATCCCATTTCATGAACTCATCAAGCAATGCATCCGATATCTGATCGGCAACTTTATCCGGATGTCCTTCTGAAACAGACTCCGATGTAAATAAATAGCCCATATGAAAAGAATTATGAATTATGAATTATGAATTATGAGCCCACTCCGAAAAGTCGGACAGGCAATTTGGATTAATTTGATTAATACAGACACATATAAAGATATTTGTTTGACGAAGTTATAAACAAATGATTGTCAATAACTTATTTTGGTTTTC